>Ga0209614_1000264_pt1 | contig 48353 bp, 52 predicted proteins | sample BlaSprsedimmetaG_FD_185484 | JGI IMG/M metagenome (GOLD analysis project Ga0209614, IMG submission 185484) | Hot spring sediment bacterial and archeal communities from California, USA to study Microbial Dark Matter (Phase II) - Blank Spring... ...
GAATCTTCTTCAACGGTGACTGCGAATAGATTACCCGGACTTACGGAACCTGAAGAACTGCCAAGGACCGTTACATAATCGGGAATACACTCACTTAGAGTTCTGTCATCCACTTCTACATTGAATGCCCTTATGTCAACAGCTTTTTCTTCGCCTTCCCATTCTCTGTAGAGCTTGAAAATGATTGCAAAGCTTCCCAAAGATTCGGGACTGAATAACCAGGTCACTGTCGAACCGCCACCTTGGACGGCGTTTTCAGATTGGTCAATGGAGCTTTCCTTCGAAAAGAGTGAAAAGGCGTTAGCTTCTGATAAATAGTAGTGCCATGTATAGCCGGTCGAAGCGTTCTCCTCAAGTTGGACCTTCAACCGTTGCTCAAAACTGACCCTGTTTATTATTATCGGGATCTCCGATTCTTCTGAATCTCCTATGCCGGCAAGAAGAGTTCCATAGAAAGCCACAAATACAATCGTAATTATAAAAGAGATTCTGTGATAGTTTTTGAAAGCCATAAGTACCTCCTATTCTGCTCCTGTTAGAAAACCTATCATGTAAGGATTAGACGATCTACAGAGAGAAAGGATCAAACGGGAAGAAATGATCCAAAGAAGAAATCATTGTTTTCGGCTAGATTCTTCTCGCATTTCATGGTTAAAGGTCATAGGAAGGGCCAAAATTCAATCGCGACTGCTAGTGTAAGAGAAGGTCCGATGACGTCTCGCGGCTTTTTCGTCTTTCCATCTGACAATGTGGATTTTTACGACTCAACAAATCAATCATTTGTGTTAATATTTCTTCATGATATAAAAAAGGAGGGAAAGCAAATGGAATCCGTTTATAAAAAGCTTCGTATCTACAACCTGATAATGGGTTTTCTGCACCTTGTACAGGGAATCATCATGCACATAGTCAGTAATGATTCTGCTTTGACGATTACGAGGAACTACCTGGAGTTCGACAGCGAGATAATGAGGCTGGTTCCCGCGACGGAGAACTTCATGGATTTGAAGATGGGACCTTTCATTGCAAGTTTTCTCTTCATGTCCGCTATAGCGCATTTCATAGTCTCAACCTTTGGCTTTGGGTGGTACGCAAGAAATCTTCAGAGAGGGATTAACTACGCTAGATGGTATGAGTATTCCATTAGTTCTTCCGTGATGATTGTTGCCATCGCAATGTTCTCGGGAATGCTGGACATAGTCAAGCCTCATGCTGCTCTTTACTGTTAACGCGCTCATGAATCTCTTTGGACTTATGATGGAGCTCCACAATCAGACAACCGAAAAGACAAACTGGACGTCCTTCATTTTCGGCTGTATAGCCGGGGCGGTTACCTGGATTGCGGTCTTCATCTACTTGTTCACATCTTTTGGAAAGGCGAATGTTGAGTTCCCGTCTTTTGTTTATGCAATTCTCATTACTTTCCTCGTCTTCTTCAACAGCTTTGCTATAAACATGTTTCTTCAGTATAAGAAGATCGGTCCCTGGAAGAACTATCTTTTCGGAGAGACTATGTATGTTCTTCTCAGCCTTGTCGCCAAGAGTGTCCTTGCGTGGCAGGTTTTTGCCGGAACGCTCAGGCCAGTTTGATAGAAGTTTCAAAGGAGTATTGGTGAGGCCCCGAAAGGGGTCTCTTTGCTATGATAATCTTAGGAGGGCATAGATATGCCAAATCTCTGCCTCTACGCCGGTTCAACAAATCCGGAGTTGTACGAGCTTCAGAATGAATTGATCGACCCGGAAAGGAAAATAGAGAAGGTCATGGAAGAGTTCTGCGATTTGGATGGCAGTGTAATTGTCGATGTTGGGGCAGGATCAGGCTTTCACTCACATATGTACGCAAGCACTGCTTCTATGGTTTACGCCGTGGAGCCGAATTCGGCAATGCTAAAACAATTGATTTCAAGGCAAGCCCGTGACTTCAGATCGAACTTCTCTGTGGTTAAGGGATTTGCTGAGGATCTACCCTTGAAATCTGATCTGGCAGATATCGTGCACGCGAGACTTGCGTATTTCTTTGGTCCGCCCATGAAATACACAGAGAGTTGCGAAGAGGGGATCGAAGAAGTCAAGAGGGTACTGAAGACTGACGGGTATTTCTTCAATATTCAGAACAATTACTCTTCCGGCAAGTATGCGGATTTCCTCGAGCTCTCATACGGTCGGGATCTGAAAAGCCTCCAAAAAGAGATTTCCGAATACTTCTTATCAAAGGGCTTCTTAGAAAGGGTTGTAAGGACGAAATGGAAAGCAAAAAACCGTGAGGAAATTGAAAAGGCTCTCACGCTCGAATTCCCAATCGAGAAGGTGGGGCAAATTATGAAGGCCTTCTCCGGCAACGAGTTCTCACACGACTTTTCAATATTCATCTTCAGGAAAACATCCAGCGTCGAAAGAGTTTAGAGTCTATCTTTTGGGCTCTTCGAATTGCTTATTGAATTATCATTGACACATAGTCTTTTCCTGGATCATCGGTAGTTCGTCAGTTCAGTAGTTTTCGACTTATTGCTGTGGTAATAATGTGAAATGATGAAAGATAAAGGATGGTAATACCCTGTACCGGGTTATGGTATGATACTTTCATCGGTAAGTGGAATATTTCACAAATTTCACATAAAGGGGTGGTGCAATGGCCCTGCAATTCATCTCTCTACTGGTAATCTCCTTTACCATCTGGCTGGGCTTTACTGGGAGTCTTGCTCTTGCCGAGATACTTCTTGGGCTTGTGGTTTCGATTGTCGTCGCCATTATCTTGAGCAAGTATTCAAGATTCCGGATCGGTCTCGACTTTCCTGTTCGCCTCTTCAAATTCGTGTTCTTCTTCCTTCCAATCTTCATTTTGGAAATGGTTAAGGCAAATATCGATGTGGCCAAAAGAGTCTTGAATCCTTCTCTTCCTATAAATCCTTCGATGGTCGAAGTTGAAACGGATTTGAAAGGGGAGATCTCGAAGCTCACTCTGGCCAACTCGATAACTCTCACACCTGGAACCTTGACCGTTGACATTGGTGAGGACCGTCTCTTGGTTCACTGGATAGACAAGAAGGCCGATGAACCTGAGAGAATAAGAGAAGAGATCTCGGGAAAGTTTGAGAAGAGAATAGGGGGGATCTTCGAATGATAGGCTTCTCCATCTTCTTTTCGCTAATTCTCGCCGGCGCCGTACTGACTCTCTACAGATTGCTGAGAGGGCCGACGGTTCCAGACAGAGTTGCAGCGCTAGATATATTGAACGTGATGATTACAAGTGCGATAGTGTTATTTTCTCTAATCGATGGCAATCCCCTCTTTCTAGATATAGCGCTTGTATATGCTGCGCTCTCCTTTCTTGAGACCATAGTGATTGCCAGGTATTTGGAGGGGAGAAGATGATAATACTGGATATTCTGGGATATGCGCTCTTATCCATAGGTGCATTTTTCTTCTTTCTTGGAGGCCTTGGAATGCTGAGGATGCCCGACGTTTTTAACAGGCTTCAGGCAGGGACGAAGGCGACTACACTGGGCTCCTTCTCCGTAATACTCGGTGTGGGGCTGATAAACCCTCAGTGGCTATTGAAGACAATAATCATAGTCGTATTCATAGCTATTACAAATCCCGTCGGGAGTTCAGTGATCGCCAGAACGGCCCTGAAGAAGGGAATAACACCGATAATTAATCAGGAATCTCGAAAGGAACCGGACAGTCTCCCCGAAGGTGGTGAGGAAGTGTGAGCGTATTCTCGTTCATAATCGGAGTAGTAATGGTGGGACTGGCTATTTTCGCAATCGAAGCTAAGAAGCTGCTGACTTCCGTGATAATGCTCTCCGCAATGAGCCTTCTGTCTGTCATACTGTTTGTAATCATGAAGGCCCCTGATGTCGCAATAACGGAAGCTTCTGTTGGAGCCGGTCTCACCACGGCTATATTCCTCCTCTCCCTCAGGAAGCTTAAGCGAGCTGATGCAGAATGAAGCGAATTATATCTGCTCTTATAGCACTTCTTTTCTTCTTCATGATCGTAACTGTTCTGAATTCCGACTCTTCTGATTCTATGGGGATTCCAAGATACGGTGAAGTGAAGCTCTCTGAAAGAGTCTCTGCGAAATACATCGAGAAATCGGTGAATGGGAATGAAGATGTGATTAACTTTGGAGTAACTGCCGACGCCGAGACCGGTTCGGCAAACATGGTTACTTCGATTGTCGTCAACTACAGATCATTCGACACCCTCGGAGAGGTGACGGTACTCTTCATTTCGGCAACAGGAGTTGGACTGCTTCTTGGAGGGGGAAGAAAGAGGATCGGTTCGGTGATATCCGTAAGTCCTGTTGTCAAGACTGCCTCTAGAGTGATTGCCCCATTGCTTATGGTACTGGGGATATATGTATTTGCTCACGGCCATCTCACACCGGGCGGAGGATTTCCCGGAGGAGCGATAATTGCAGCCGGTTTCTTGCTTCTCGTTGTGGTTGACGATGAAAAGAGAGCTTCAAAGGGACTGAAGATACTGGAGGGTACAATGGGACTTCTCTATGTACTCATAGGGATAGCCGGTCTGCTGATCTCAGGTTCCTTCCTGAGTAATTTCCTTCCCACGGGCGTTGTGGGAGAACTTTTCAGTGCGGGGATAATCCCCGTTGTTTACTCGATAATCGGTCTTAAGGTCGGAGCAGAGCTTTCCGGAATTGTAGATGACTTCATTTCGGAAGGGGGCGATGAGGTATGATTCAGTACTTCTCTATGATGCTTGTCGCCGTCGGCTTATACGGCCTTCTTTCGCAGAAGAATCTCGTGAAGTTGATTATCTCCTTGAATATCGCGGAGATCGGAGTCAACCTCTTCATTGTCTCAATTGGTTACGTAGAAGGGGGAGCAGCTCCTATTTTGTCTTCGGTCAGCGACAACTCATCGCTTCTTTTCGTCGATCCTCTTCCCCAGGCTCTAGTTCTTACTTCTATAGTCATTGGGGTGGGCGTAACGGCTCTAGCCCTTTCTCTTATTGTTTCTGTGAGCAAATCAAGGAATACGATAGATATCACGGAGCTCTCGAGTGGGGGAGGTGATAGCGAATGAATCCCGTATGGTTGATAGCGATACCCCTGGCACTAGCCTTTGTGAGCGCGTTTTGGAGGAGTGTCTCCGGGTGGGTTCTGATTATTGCCGCCTTCTTCAACGCCTTTGCCGGAGTCTTCGGGGTCATGTCCCTCACCGTTACAAGCTTCTCTATTGGCGGCTGGAAAGCTCCATATGGTATCAGTTTACTCGTTAACGACGCTACGAAACTTTTGCTTCCCGTCGCAAATATACTCTTTCTCTTTGCAGTGTTGAGTTATCTACGAAAAGGAGGAGAAACTGCGAGGTATTCGGTGGTTTTCTTGGTGGCTCTTGCCTCATTGAACGGGATCCTTTTAACCAACGATCTCTTCAACCTCTTCGTTTTTCTTGAGATTGCCGGAATCACCGCATATCTTCTAGCATCTACTGGAGAAGGCAGTGGTTCAAAGGTTGCATCTTTCAAGTATCTGATAATCGGATCTGTTGGATCGCTGTTGTATCTTCTTGGGGTCGCGATTCTTTACGGGGCGGCCGGCACACTCAACATTTCTGAACTCGCCGCAAGGGTATCTTCCGGGCAAATCAGCGGGGATGTCACATTAGTCTCTTCACTTCTTATTGTTGCGGGTCTTGGCGTTGAGTCGAAATTGCTTCCCTTTAACGGCTGGGTTCCCGACGTTCTGACTAAATCATCTCGTGTTGCGACATTAGTTCTTGCTTCGGTCTATCCTCTTGCGATGGTGTATGCCTTTTCAAAGGTCTTACTCGCCGTAGGAGACGATCGCGTTCTGAACCTTGTCGTCCTTCTTGGGATAGCCACGGTCCTTGTAGGGGAAGTTATTGCTTTCGGCCAGAAGTCTTTGAGAAGAACGCTTGCCTATTCAAGCATTGCTCAGTCAGGTCTTGCGATCTTTCTTGTCGGTGTCGGGAGCGTTGAGTCAGTTACGGGATCGATTATGCTTCTTATAAACAATGCCCTATCGAAGTTTATGCTCTTCTCCATTGACGACCAGGTTATAGATGAAGCGGGAAGAGACGATAGAGACACTCTTTACGGGTACGGTCGAAAGTCGCCGATTGTTGGAGTAACATTTGTTATCTCGGCACTCTCTATCGCAGGTATGCCACTCTTCTTCGGCTTCAGGGGAAAGTTGAACGCGATTTCGGCCAGTTTCGATACCTCTCTTGCCGTTCCGGTTGTAATTCTCGTTGCGGCTGCCATTGAAGTCACATATTACTTCAGGTGGATCTTCACCTTCTTCAATCCGGTCGGAACGTCTCAGGTGACCGAGAAGAGAATGTTGCCCTCGGTGGAGTTTCTTGCCTTCGGGCTTGTGCTAAGTACGGTCATAGTCTTCCTCGGGGTAAGTTCCGGAGAGGCTTTCACAATGTTCGAGAGAGCCGCGGATTCTTTGGTAAATGGTGTTCTGGCAATCGGGAAGGCCATTCTGGGAGGGATGTAGATGAGTATTCTTTTTGTGTTAGCGGCATCTCTCTTTGCCGCTCCGTTGTTCTTTCTCGTCTCGAAGTTGAAGAAGAGTGTGGCCTATATGGCTTACGCCGCATTCCAGGTACTCGTTTTTCTCTACGTGTTTTTTTGGGGAGGAACCGGGTCATCATATGAAGTAGTCGGCATAACGAGTAAGCTTAACTTCAACTTTTCTATGACCTCCGTTAACTGGTTTTTCGCTTCGATAGTGATGCTAATAATATCCACGACTGCGGTCTTCATGTTCCCCCTGAAGAAGAGCCCGGTCAAAGTTTTTCTCTTGAGTCTTGTCACAGCAGGAGCATTGGGGGCAGTTTTTTCGGCTGATTTCCTTACTCTAATGATCTTCTGGGAGATCTCGACCTGGTCTTCTCTTTTGCTCATTATCCAGGATAAGGAGAAGTCGACCGGAGAGGCGATAAAGTATGCCGCTATAGCGGCAGTGGGAAGTTATTCAATGTTGTTTGCGATCTTCTATATGGACAGCAGGTTGGGCACGGTCGAGTTTTCCAGTGTGGCTTTGAAGATTGAAAGCCAGCCGATTGGAGTTCAGCTCACAATTTTCATAGCCTTGGCAATAATGGTTCTTGCAAAGATGGGAAGCTTCCCTCTCCATACCTGGCTTAGGGGGTCACATTCCTCTGCGCCTGACGAATTCAGTCCCATCCTGTCCGGAGGACTCACAAAACTCGGCGGTTTTCTGCTCTTCATTATGTCGATAGCGCTTCCCTCCTTCAAGGGTTTCGGTAATCTTCCTATACTAAACGGCATTCCGATCGTAAATTATGGATTTGCCTTACTTGGAGGTATTTCAATAGTCGTGGGAACGGTTATGGCTATTCGGATGGAAGACGCTAAAGAACTTATCGCTTTTTCGACTGTAAGCAACTCTGGCTATATAGTGTTGGCCCTTTCCATTGGCGGAACATATGCAACTGCAGGAGGAATGATGCACATTCTTAACCATGCCCTTGCATCTGCCGCCATGTTTATGGCGATAGCTGCCGTAGCCTACAGGACCAGGACTACCAAGATGCACGAAATGGGAGGGCTAATAGTGAAGATGCCCGTCACCTTTGCCGTTTATCTAGTTGCGATTATTTCGGTGGCAGGAATCCCTCCTACAAGCGGATTTGTCTCCAAGTGGTTGATCTATCAGCAGCTTGTTGAGAATGGGTTGCCATTTTTGGCCTTTGCCGCTTTCTTTGGAAGCATAGGGTCCTTCATGTATGTCTTCAAACCGCTGGCAGGGATTTTCCTGGGACAGCTGAAGCCCGAGCATGAGAAAGTTAGGGAAGCTCCGTTGATTATGCTTGCTCCAATGACCCTTCTGACACTTCTAACTATATTTTGGGGAGTCTTCCCCAGCAACGCAATTAGATCTATAAACAGGATTACAGAATCAATCGGCGGAGGAACCGTCGATGTGACTTTCTCGAGAATCGTAGCGCTGACTGGGGAATGGGATTCAGTTTTGGTCACGACCGTCTTCGCGATAGGTTTTGCGATATCATTGTTGATCTTCATACGCGCAAAGAGGGCCAGAAAGGTAGATCTTCTAGACAATTATACGGGAGGGGATTTTCTGTATACCGCGGAGCTCTATCACTTTTCTTACAGGATGTACAGGCCGTTCGACAGGTTATTCGAAAAGTGGCCTTCGATGGAAAACTGGCTTTCATCGACTTCTGAAAAGATCAAAGAGCTTGGGGCCCTGTTAAAGGCGGTCTTCTTCAACCGTAATCCTCAGGTATACATTGCTTTGACTGTTATCGTTATTCTTGGCGCCTTTTGGTGGTTGAGGTGATCATATGTTTATGAATATCGTAATCACAATACTTTCGGGGATCGCGCTTCTAGTAGTCGCGTTCATATTTACCGTGACGCTTGAAGGAATTGCAAGAAAGATTGAGGCAAGAATTCAGAGGAGATACGGTCCGCCTTTCTGGCAGAACTTCATAGATATTTTCAAGTCGCTGACGAAGTACTCGATTTCCCACGGCTTCATCTTCGACTTTGGAATACTTATGGCGCTGGGAGGGACGATTGCAACGGTCTTCTTCATCCCGGCCGGTAGTCTTGCCGTCTTTCCGGGAATCGACAATGTCTTTGTGGTAATCTACCTTCTGGCTATAGGCCTTCTTGGAATGGCTATGTCTGCCGTGGGGTCGGGAAATCCAAACGCATCCATAGGAATTGGAAGGGCACTGGCCCAGATGCTCGGATATGAGCTCCCCTTCATGATAGTCATTCTCGGGGTCTTCTTCCACCATGGGACTTCATCTCTATCCGATCTGGTAAGCATTCAAATAGCTCAGGGCGCTTACAACGTTTGGTTAATGCCGATTGGTGGAGTAGTTGCCTTCGTCTCTCTGATCGGGATGCTTGGAAAGAAGCCCTTTGACACCTTTATTGCCCCGGCAGAGATAGCTTCCGGTCCACTTGTGGAGTACAGCGGCAAGTATCTCGGCATGCTAATGATTCAGCACGCGTTCGCGACATTCATTGAGATCGGACTGTTTGTCAACCTCTTCCTCGGAGGCGGCAGGACCTTATGGGAATTCCTCTTGAAGTTCCTTATAGTGTACTTCTCAATAGTAATCATCTCCGCAACTATTCCAAGATTCAGGGTCGAGCAGGCGATCAAATTCTACTGGAAATGGCCTCTCATTCTCTCCTTCGTACAGGTAATCATAGTGGTCTTTGTGATGGGGAGGCGATGAAATGAGTAATGAACACAAGGCATGGGAAAGAGTGGCAAATATGCTCAGATCGCGTTCACTGTGGATGCTTTACTACTGTACCGGATGCGGGGCTATAGAGCTGCCTCCAACGATGACTTCGCGCTTCGATATGGAGCGTCTCGGGATTGGGCCCATGGCAACTCCCAGGCAAGCCGACATTCTTCTGATCACAGGATACTTAAGTACGAAGACTCTCAGGAGAGTCATTTACTCGTACGAACAGATGCAGTCGCCAAAGTATATTGTCGGCTTCGGCTCATGCACACTGAATGGAGGGATATATTATGACTCATACGCAACGATCAACAAACTGGATCTCTATGTGCCTGTGGATCTTTATCTGGCCGGTTGTATGCCCCGTCCGGAGGCAATAGTAAGCGGTTTCACCGCGCTAATGAGCAAGATTGACAAAGGAGAAGCCAACGGCTGGAAAGAGTATCAGGAGAAGAACGATTGGTTCAAGAGGAATCAGATAGAGGCTCTCGGGGAGGTGTATGTACACGATGAATTCCATGAATGAGATACTCAAAGAAGTGATGGCAATTTCCGGAGAATTTTCGGTTAAGGAAGTAACCGCCCGTGAGTCTATCATATTCGTTGAGACTTCAAGACTGAACGCGATTCTCGAGATCTTGAAGAGAAAGGGCTTCTCTCATCTATCACTCATAACAGGCGTCGACAGGATAGAAGACGGAGTTTTCGAGGTGTTCTACACCCTTTTTAGATGGGAGACTGGAGAGGCTCTATTGGTGAAGAGTTCGGTGAGTAGAGATGCGCCCGTTATCACAACCGTGATGCACCTTTGGCCTACGGCAAGGTTTTATGAAAGGGACGTTCACGAGTTCTTCGGTATAGTTTTCGATGGTAACCCCGACCTTAAACCACTCATACTCGAAAACTGGAAGGAAATCCCTCCGATGAGAAAGGACTTCGATCCGCAGAAATACTCGAACGAGCACTTCCCGGACAGGCATTACGGATCCGAGTTCCTGGTCGAAGGGGGCGGTGAGAATGAGTAAGGAAGTCAAGTTGTTCTTGGGACCCAACCACCCCGGGATGCACGGCAATTCAAGCGTCCACCTTTACGTGGAAGGTGACACTGTCGTCAGGGCGAGACTCGTCCCCGGCTTCCTTCACAGGGGCTTCGAGAAACTAATGGAGAGAAGGGGCTGGATGCAAAATCTTGCCTTGATCCCCAGAATCTGCGTGCCCGAACCGGATATCAACGAAGCGGTTTACGCGATGGCAGTCGAGGTGCTAAGCGGGACGGAGGTGCCAGAAAGAGCTCAATGGATAAGAATGATAATTCTAGAGCTGGCGAGAATCGCTTCCCATCTGATGGCTTTGGGTGGAGTCGGAGGATCTACCGGTCTCTACACAATCTCACACTGGACTCTTGCCGACAGGGACAGGATTCTAGATATCTTCGAGAAGATTACCGGCGCAAGGATCTATCACATGTATATCGTTCCTGGAGGTGTAAGAAAGGATCTGCCCGAGGGAATCGAGTCTGAGATAGTTGAATTTCTGGATTACATAGAAAGCAGGAGCGATGAATTTGAGAATCTGCTTCTGAAAAACAGGATAATCAGAACGAGGACAGAGGGTCTCGCGCTTCTAACAAGAGAAGAAGCGCTTGAAATAGGTGTAACCGGAGTTGGACTGAGAGCGACTGGTTTGCCTTACGACATAAGAAAGAGCGATCCGTATGCAAAATATGACAGCGTGGTTTTCGACGTTCCTACAGCAACTGAAGGTGATGCCTTTGCCAGATTTACCTTGAAATATTATGAGATGAAGCAGAGTATAAGGATACTGAGGCAGGTAATTGAGAAAATGCCGGAGGGGCCTGTAAACGCAAAGATCTCATCTGGCAGCGCGCTCAGATGGAGGGTGCCAGAGGGGACCGTCTACACTCACATAGAGTCATCCAGAGGCGAGTACGGATACTTCGTTGTCTCTGATGGAGGAGAGAAACCTTACAGGATAAACGTCAGAGGGGCTTCCTTTCCTCAGGGTTTGTATGGTGTGGAGAAACTACTTGCAGGAACAAGAATAGAAGATGTTGCTCTCTGGCTAACCACAATGGATTTCTGCCCGCCAGAGATCGACAGATAGGAGGCTGGTAAAGTGAGCGTATATGATGGTTTCAAAAAGACTTTCTGGGGCCCTACTGTAGCCTGGAAGAGACTGTTCACCAAGCCGGTCACTATTAGAGTTCCACAGGTTTATCGCGAGGCAGCCGAAAGATACAGAGGGTTCCACGTCAACGATTGGGATAAATGCTCGGGATGTGGTACTTGCGCAAAAATATGTCCCACCGAAGCCATCAAGATGGTGCCTGTAGATATTACAGTGGATATTGGGAAGAAGGCACAGCGACCGGCAATAGACTATGGGAGATGCTCGTTCTGCGGAATGTGTGTCGACATATGCACTACAGGTTCACTTAACATGACCAGGGAGTATATTCATATATCCGAAGACCCTGATAGTTTCTTCTTCCTACCGGATGAAACTGGCATCCATCATGATACTCAACCTATAGGCTATTCACGTGATGAAAACTCGGAGCTGCTCGATCTGGAAAGGGTTGAAATGGAAGAACTCCCGGGTGAGGAGCGAGTTCAGTCCTTTATAGAATTTGTCAAGGGGTTTTCGAGAGAGCAGGCCATTGCGGAGGCGGCAAGATGTGTGGACTGCGAACTCTGTATAGATGCCTGCCCTGCAAAAATGGATATTCCGAGATACATAGAGAGTATCTTCAAGAACGATACAAAGGAGGGCGTCGAATGGATGTACAGGACCAATCCTTTGCCATCGGTTTGTGGGCGCGTCTGTACCCACAAATGTGAGACCGTCTGTTCAATAGGGAACAGAGGAGAGCCCGTTGCCATTAGATGGCTGAAGAGATATCTCATGGATCAGGAAGAGACTGAAGACGTTATTAAATATGCGAAAGAACAAGAGATAGTCAAGAAGGGAAGCGGCAGAGTTGCGATAGTAGGCGGTGGTCCGGCCGGTCTGTCAGCTGCGTACTACCTTTCGCTAATGGGTCACTCTGTCACAATCTATGAAAGCAAAGAGCATGCGGGCGGTGTCATGAGATATGGCATCCCACGCTATCGCCTCCCGGATGAAGCACTGGATGCAGACATAAAGATAATAGAAGCCTTGGGTGTGAAGATCGAATACGGCAAGACTGTTGGCAGGGATATCACAATTGAACACCTTCATGAAAAGTTCGATGCGGTTTTTCTCGGAACGGGTTTCATGAAGGGAAGAAGTACAGGAGTCAAAGGTGCTGACAGCGAAGGGGTCTTGATGGCCATGCCTCTTCTCGAGTCTGTTCGTGATTATCTCAGAGGGGATTCAAGCAAGAAACCGGAGGTGCCTGAAAGCCTCATTGTGATAGGTGGAGGCAATGTTGCAATGGACGTGGCTCGTAGCGTTGCCCGCCTTCAGAAAATGGAAGGAATGCCGGTGGACGTCAAAGTAACATGTCTCGAATCCTCGGATGAGATGCCTGCCGACCTTGAAGAGATAGTGGAAGGAAGAGAAGAGGGAATCAAATACTTTCCCAGTCGGGGACCGAAGGAAGTCAGTCTCAAGGACGGCAAAGTCCACGGATTATCTACCATTGCCTGTACAGCAGTCTTTGACAATGACGGAAGATTCAACCCAAGATTCGATGAAAGCGACGAAAGCATGATCGAAGGAAGAATGATTGTCGAGGCAATTGGGCAGGCGCCGGACTACGGCTATCTTCCGGAATCGATTAGGGAGAAGGTACAGTTCATACGGGGAAGAATACTCGTGAACGAGAAGGGCCAGACAGATCTTCCATGGCTCTTTGCGGGAGGAGATATCGTGAATGGTCCGGATATCATCCATGGAGTTGCCGACGGTCACAAGGCGGCAGTTGGTATCGACGAGTACCTAAGTAGAGAGGTGAAGTTATGAGCGATCTCAAGAGCATTTTGGAGATAGCACTCAGTTTCGAAAAATCCGGTCAGGAGTTCTACAGAAACAATATGCAGAGGGTCAATCAATCCGTTGCCAAAAAGACCTTCGGATATCTTATGGATATGGAAGCCTCTCATGTGAAGTTCATCGAGGGTATGATCGAAGCTCTTGAAGACAACAAAAAGGTAGATTCTGCCCTTCAGGGAGAAGCGGAGGAGATATTCGTAGAGAGACTGGAATCGCAGGCGCTTTCAAACAACTCTTACAGCAGCGATCTTGCCGATCTTTCGATTCTGAGAATGGCCTACCTCATTGAGAGGGATTTTGTTGACTACTATGAAAATGCCTCCGAAAAGGTGGAAGACATGAGTGCGAAGAAACTCATGGTAAAGTTAATGAACTGGGAAAAAGGACATGTTTCTCTTGTCAGAACCCTTATGGAGAAGATATACGAGAAAAACGCAATTGATCTTGGCTTCTATCCATTTTGACTAGAGGGAATGTTTTCGAGAAGACGAGAAATTTGAAGCCAGTCACGCTTCGCGTGGCCAGTCGACTCCGGCGGCCAGTCTTTGCTTCGCAAAGGCCAGCTCCGCTTCGCGGTCGAGAAGAGTCGCTTACAAGATAACGCTGCGCGACGAACGCTGTAAGACCGTCCTTCGAGAATAGCAGAGAGAGCGGGTTGATAGGGGCGGGTTAAGAAATTCGGGTTGCTAAGAGCGGGTTATAAGAACCGGGTTATGAAGATCGGGTGGAGTAAGAGCAAAGGTCATTTCCGCTTCGCGGGGAAGCGGTTCAGAAAAAGGTAGTCAGCCTGGATTATTCCGAGAACGTTACATCCTTCATTCTGAACTTGATTCAGAACCCCTATCTGAAGGCCTTTTTCAACCTCAAACCTGCAACCTCCCCCAGGTCTTTCAGAAGCCCAGATCCCGAAACAAGTTCGGGATGACAGCGAATGATTATTCCGAAAAGGATAGATTCCGTCATTCCGACAAAGCTCCTGGTCGGAACCTGGATGCTCTTGCTTTACGATTTTGACCAGTAACGAAGAACAGATCCTCGCTCTGGAATAACAGATTCTCCTCAGAGAACGGTGAACCAGTTTTGCTGCTCTTCCTACCACGAACCCGCAACCCCCAACCCCGTTCTCATAACTCATCTCTCGATCAGTTCCACTCCCGCGTTCCTGAATTCCTCTACAGTTCTCTGAACATCGCCCTGGCTAGCTTCAACCCCTTTTGTTCCGTTTATTATTACATTTATCTTGAAGCCGGCCATGAGAGCATCGTGAACAGTGTATTTGAGGCAGTAATCAAGAGCCAGCCCGCAAATGTCTAGTTCTTCTATGCCGAGAGCTCTTAGCAGCCCATCGGTTCCAAGTTCTGTACCGTCATTTTCTCTGAAGATCGAGTAGCTGTCGACATGGGGGTGAGTTCCCTTTCTTACTATGTAGTCGAAGCGGTAACTCTGTATTTCTTGATTGAATTCAGCTCCGTGGGTCCCTTGTTGACAGTGAACAGGCCACAAGACGGGGCCGATCCCTTTCCCGTTGTCAAACGGCGTGAAGGGTTCTTTCCCGTGATTGACTGCAAAGCTCATGTGATTTGATGGGTGCCAGTCTTGGCCTGCAACTATCACTTTGTATGCGGGGTCTTTCATTGTTCTGTTCACCACTTCGTTGATTTTGCTCGCATCACTTACGGGTAATGCACCTGTTTCATAGAAGTCGTTCTGAACATCAACGACTAGAAGTGCCTTGCGCATCTCAATCGCCTCGCTTTCAGATCTCTATAGCACTCTTAGCCTTTCACGGAGTTCTTCATCAACTGAGCTAAGGGCAAAAAGCGTGATCCCGTCCGGTTCTAGCTTTTCAACATTCTTCATGAGTTCGACAAACTCGGCCCAGCGACCTACGTAGTTAAATGCTCCAAGTCCAATTCTAATATTCTTCAGCGATCCATGAAGACTTCGGATCTTCTCCACCCTCGACAAGACTTCATCTGGCTCCTTTCCATATGCCATAACGACGGCCGAATCAATCAACCCGCTCTTAAGCCATTCTAGCCAGGGCTGCAGACGCTCACTTACAGCTCTTTCCGAATAATCATCGTAGACTGCGCACGATACCTTTTTCCCTTTGGCTCTGACGACTTCAGAGATCATCGAGACCTGTCTCGTTATGGAAAGAATTCTGTAGCTATCGAAGCTTTTCTTACTTTCGGTAAGTTCTTCTTTGTTGAGCCACTTTCTGTATTCAGCCAGAGCAAGCGGATTGTAGCCGAAGCTTTTGAACGGGTACCTTATGAAGTCAAGATGAACCTCTTCCACATCGTAATTTGAGATTTCAGAAGCAATTTGGGCAGTGAATTCTCTCACATCTGGGATTCCGGGATCTATATAGGGTCCGAATACTTCTTCCAGGCTGCTGGATTGATACTCAAGCATAGAAGTGCCGCTCTCATCTACTGTGATCCATTCCGGTTGCCTATTCAAAATATGGCTTTCCGAAAAGTGCCTTTGCTTTCCAAAACCCCAAACAAGGTTTACATTCATCCAGGCCGAAATCCTGAACTCCCTTTCGCAAGCCTCTTCTATGATCATCTGAAGTGCATCGAAATCTTGAGCCAATTCTTCGGCGGGAGGGAGAATATTCGAGGAGTAGTAAGAGTCGGCGCGGTTCACAACCTGTATATAGGCCCTAACGGGATTGATCCCCTCGAGTTTTTCGATCATCTTGCCAAGAGATTCCTGAGATACAAGTTCTTTGCTCGTAACCCAGACTTCCGGTCTGAATCCGCTCATCTTTTCCTCCATTCATCGTTTTGACAATTCTGTCCGGACTGTCAGATGAAGTCGATTACGTTTGATCTTTCGCTTATTTCCGGTATTATTATGCCCTTGCCGTCGGCCATTACTACCGTTACGCCGGGGCCGTGACCGGTAATTATACAGTCTCCGTGCACAACTACTCCGATAGTAACGGAGCCCTCCATATAACCTCCAAGTCCGAAAGAATCGTTGTGATTTTCGAGGGCTACAAAATCGCCTATTCTAAGCCTGTCGAGACCGACTTTCTTTATGAGTGCCCTGTCATTTGTGATGATGTCGTAGTCGCCACCGGAAGGATCTCCCGATCCTGAGCCGGAACCCATGAGATAACCGGGTACTATTGCCCTTACCGGGAAGTGGATCTTTCCTTCTCCTTCTTCAAGGGGAATTCTATCGAGTAGTTCTGGATCGATATTGTAAACCCTTATCGAGGGATGATCTTCAAGCACCAATCCCTGACCGAATCCAACAACCTGTATCTTGTCTCCGATCGCCATCTTATTCTTTATGTCTTCTTTGAAGTGGATCAAGACATGATTTATACCGCCATGCTTGCCTATGACTATTCCCTTCTCTCCCTTTGCATCTCCGCTGATTAAAGTGGCTGAATTTCCTATACAGGAATAACCGACATATGCTAAATTCTTATCAGCTTCTGAGTTCTTTGTCGAGACATCTGGCTCAACATGGTCGCCAACCATCTTGAAAGCACTGTCTCCAAGAGCGAAGTTATAGGTGATGCCTCCAGTACCCGGGAAAAGTCTTGGAGTCCCATCGACTTCAAGTCTAAAAGGGCTTCTCCTTAGTGGATGTGCAACTTCGCCAGAGACAGAGATCTTCACTACAAAAGCTTTGTTTGTCTTCAATGCCTTCTCCTCCATTCGGTGTTTTTGTTAGCATATAGTACATATACATTATATCAACTGAAGAACGTTGGTCGAACCGTGATATAATCCACGCTGGAGGTCGTCATATGTATTATCCGGGGCACATTCAGAAAGCAAAAAGGCAGATTCAGAACTACATTAAGTCCGTAGATGGAGTAGTCGAGCTGCTTGATGCTAGAATTCCTCTCTCAAGCAGGGCCTATGAAGCAGAACGATTGTTTCAGAACAAACAGCGCATTGTCGTTCTGAACAAGTCCGACCTGGCCGATCCTGAGATCACTTCCATGTGGAAAGAGTATTTCAAAGCACAGGGAAGCGGAGTTGTAGAGGCTTCATTGAGATCAACAGACGCCAGGAATTTCATAATCAGAGAAATCGTACCTCTATTGAAAAGCAGGTTTTACGAGAAGAGGTTCATGGTTGTCGGAATGCCTAACGTTGGAAAGTCTACCTTTATAAACAGACTCAAAGGCAAGAAATCATTGGCCGTTGGAAATAGACCGGGAATAACGCGTGGAGTCCAGTGGATAAATGTCTCTCAAAGTATTGCCGTTCTCGACACGCCGGGAATTCTATACTCTGAACTTCGCTCTCGGCACGTAACGACGAAACTTTTGGCGGTAGGTTCCCTACCGTACGAGAAATTTGATCCGCTTGACGCCTTCGAAAGGGTGCTTTCCTTAGTTGTCGAAAGATATGGCGAGGTTCCCATTGAGGATTACCTCGGTGAGAAATTCGCCGATGGAGAGGAGTTTGTCGAGAAGTTCTGCAGAAGAAGAAACTACCTTGCCAGACAGGGGGCGCTCGACACAACCAGAGGAGCCCACACTTTTCTCAGGGAGGTCGCTGCCGGGAACGCAGGCAGATTTTCTTTCGAAGATCTCGAAAGCTTTTACAGTAGCGATTCACTTGAAACGGAGTGATCTCTTGCTTCTCTTCTCAAATCGGTCCATATTTGATCGATAAAATTGTAGGTCAGCCATTCTTCGATTATGTGGAGTTTCCTTACGCCACTCATCGTTGGTTTGATGATTTCTTTCTCTCTTTGTAGATAGCCTCTTGCAGTTGCCGAGTTAAGGAGGCATCCCATCCTCAGCGGAAGTCTTCCAAAGAGTTCTTCAACACGGCTGAGATCTAGTTGACCACCATAAAGCGCCCAGAAAGAGTAATAGAGGATCGCCGAGAATTTTTTCATCTTGATCGTCTTGCGGACAGGAAGCTTCCCGGTATCGAGAAATGAGAAGTATTCTTCAAGCGAAAAGGTGTTAGTTCGAAACTCCTTTCCATTGAAGGAAGAGGCGCTCGTACCAATTCCCATAAAGAATTCACGTGAGACGGAGCTGTATTTTCTCCCCTCATCCACCTTCTTGAAAGTCCAAAGGGAATCCCTGATGTAACCATTTGAGAGAGCGGTGTTTTCCAACTCTTCCAGTATATCCAGTTCCTTCTCGGGATCGTTCTTAGTGCTTTTGTAAGCTGTATCCGTGAAGCGCATCATTGGATAGACAGATACCTGTTCCGGACCGTAAGAAATCGCCGTCTTGAGATCCTCTACAATTCTTCTTCGCTCAAGCTGGTAATCGAAGATCAAATCTACGTCAACAAAGTCAAAGCCCGCCGAGGTAGTCTCGGCTATCGAATTCAGCGAAACGCCTGAATCCTGTCTCTTCCGACCCATAGAGTTCAAAGTGTAATCGTCGAAGGACTGTATCCCAAGGCTGACGAAGTTAACGCCAATCTCTCTAATCTTCTCGAGCCTCTTACTGGAAGCATCTGCCGGGTGTACTTCAAGAGCGATTTCACCAGAAGTCATTTCTCTGAAATGGGAGACGATCCCATTTAGTAGTTCAAGGTCATAGGATGGGGTTCCGCCTCCGATGTATATAGAACTGAAATATCCGATCCTCTCCAGATCGGCTTCTCGTTTCAAAGCGATCAGATAGTTACCGGTCAATTTGGAGTCGTATTTGATTTTGTTGTAGGGACAGAAGCCGCAGAAATCTGGACAAAATGGTACATGAATATATAACCCAGGCGGTGTATCGAAAGCCATCGGGCCTCTACCATCTACTTCCTCTATTCTGAACAGCCTTTTACCAAGTTCCATGACTCTTTCGGTCAGACCCATTTTTGTCCTCCCGCTCCATCTTAGTACTTAAAGTATGCTAATATAATATATGTTCTGAGCATATATCTCATCCTATCTGGAGGTGTTACATGAAAAAGGACGTAGTAATAGTGGGAGGGGGTCCTGCCGGTATTGTTACGGCGACAACGGCAAAGAAAACCTATCCTGACAAGAGCGTAGTTGTAATTAGAAAGGAACGAGAAGGTGTAGTACCATGTGGAATTCCTTACATATTCCATACTTTTCCGACTGTAGACGCCAATACCATGCCGATAAAAGGTGCTCAGGATCTGGGAATCGATTTTATTTTCGATGAAGTAAGTGAGATTAGCACTGATTCCAAAATGGTTAAGCTCTCCGGTGGGGAGTCTATCGAATATGAGAAGCTGGTTATCACCACAGGTTCACAACCAATATTTCCTCCAATAAAGGGCAGTAAGCTTCCAGGTGTTTTCACTATAGCAAAGGACAAAGAGTATTTGAAGACCGTATATGCTGCCACCAAATCGGCGAAAAAAGTAGTAGTCGTTGGTGGGGGCTTCATTGGAGTTGAGGTTTCTGACGAGATCCTCTCCGACGGCAAGGAAGTCTACCTTGTAGAAGCCGTTGACCAGATACTTATGGCAGCTTTTGACAGGGAATTTGGAACCATGGTAAGCGAACGACTCGAGAAGAAAGGCATGAGACTGCGCACCGGAATGAAGCTCTGTGAGATCAAGGGAGAGGACAAGGTCTCCGGAGTTATACTTGACAACGGTGAAGAAATCGAAGCAGATATGGTGATACTTGCAATAGGTTACAGACCGAACGTGAAGCTTTTGGAAAATATCCCCGTTCACAGGGGTATAACCGGTGGAATATGGGCCGATGAATACATGAGAACCAGTGTTGACGATGTCTTTGCCGCTGGTGACTGCGTCGAACACAAGTGCTTCTTCACGAGAAAGCCAAGTAGACTGATGCTGGCGTCCACAGCTGCTTTTGAGGCAAGAGTTGCCGGTTCGAACCTTTTCAGCCTCAAGATGGTAAGGGAGAATCACGGAAATCTCGGAGTATTCTCCACTTCAGTAGCAGGTTTAACGATCGCCGCCGCGGGACTCACGGAGTGTACGGCAAAGATGGAGAACTTTGATTACGTGGTTGGGATTGCAAAGGGAATAGATAGACACCCCGGTTCGCTTCCCGACAAGTCGGAAATCTTTGTCAAGATGATCTTCTCCAAGGAGAGCGGAATTCTTCTTGGCGCGCAGATGGCAGGCGGAAAGAGCGTTGGAGAGATGGTCAATATTATCGGTCTCGGTCTACAGAAAGGAATAACCGTGAACGATTTTCTTACGATGCAAATCGGTTCCCATCCGCTCCTTACGGCCGCCCCCACTGCCTATCCGTTGACTCTTGCAGCTGAAAACGCTCATATGAACTTGAGAAAGGAATAAGAAACACTACAAATAGAAGAAGCTACCCAGAGGGTAGCTTCTCTTTATGTTGACTGATATTACTTTGCTTTCCCCTGATTCGCAACTGCCTGCTGTGCCTTTGCAATCTCTTCCGGATCGCCCAAATAGTAATGCTCTATTGGTTTTAGATCGTCATTCAGTTCGTAAACAAGAGGTATTCCAGTTGGAATGTTCAATCCTACGATCTCGTCGTCAGGAATATTGTCCAGATATTTGACCAGTGCACGAAGGCTGTTTCCGTGGGCTACAATTAGCACTTTCTTTCCAGACCTTATCTCTGTTGATATCTCATTTTTCCAAAGTGGCAGGAATCTTGCTACAGTGTCCTTAAGACACTCGGTTCTGGGGAGTTCTTCGTCTGAAAGAGACCTGTATTTCGGGTCATGCCCGGGAAACCTCTCGTCACTCTCTTCGAGCGCAGGCGGCTGAATATCATAGCTTCTCCTCCAGATCTTCACCTGTTCCTCGCCGTGTTTTGCAGCGGTTTCGGCTTTGTTAAGACCCTGAAGGGCTCCGTAATGTCTCTCGTTCAGCCTCCAGTCTCTAATCACCGGAATCCACATGAAATCCATTTCGTCCATTATGTACCATAAGGTTCTTATTGCCCTCTTTAGAACTGAAGTATATGCAAGATCGAAATCGTATCCATCGGCCTTCAGTACTTTCCCGGCTTTCTTTGCTTCCTCTCTGCCCTTTTCTGAGAGATCAACATCGGTCCAGCCAGTGAAGCGGTTCTCTTTGTTCCATGTGCTTTCTCCATGTCTTACCAGTACGAGTTTGGTCATATTTCTCCTCCTTCCTTATATCTCCTACATTATAAACTATTCCTCAAATTGGGGCAGATCAGTCATTCTTTCGAAATAGTCCATGGTCTTACTTTCGGTTCTTTGTCATCCATTCAACCGCGAAATCCACCAACTCTACCTGGGGAATCAAAAGTGCTTTTCCATATCCGACAACTCCTCTGTTGACAATTGGTGAAAAGGCTTCTTCGAAAGCCCTTCCTATCGTTTCAAAGTCATCCGTATCTAGCTCGTAGTCAACGAACTCCCTCCAGACTCTCTTTCCATTTTCGCTTATAGGGGCTCCGTCTTTACAAAGTCTTCTAGATGGAAAATCGGCGCGGTACTCTGCAAGATGTAAAGAGCTGTTATTCTTATGACTCACCCCTAAGAGCAATATGTAAGCATTTAGGTCATACAGTCTGGCAAGAGGTGATCCTTCTCCCATTCCAAACTCCAATTCGTGGTTATCGACTATGTAAGAGGCTCTCTTGCCTCTAGCAGTAAAAGAAACCTGCGGGTGATCGCTCCTGATGACACCCTTCATCTTTCTAAAGGTCTCGGAGATTACACCCATTCCTCTGGTAGGGGTTTCGGCTCTGTTGAAGGGGGGCATTGTCCTTCTTATTGTGTCATACCAGCTCTCCGGAACCGGGGGATTTGACCAGTTAGACGGCTCGCTGAGATCTCCGGAATGAGCCGGCATAACCAGTGTTCCATCCTCGTCCAGAATCGTTTCAAGTGCCTTCACTACAGCAACGGCACCGCCACAGACCCAACCTAGTTTGCTCAGAGAGGAATGCACCAACAATACCATTCCTCTTTTTACTCCAAGTTGTTTAAGGTCGGAGATCAGACTCTTCGAAGTTACCGGCCCGTTATTGCTCATTTTTACTGCTTCGGCTTCCTCCATTTAGTACTCCCGAAAATCGATCACAATGAAGTTGATCAATTCACGATCAACCATTTGATCTCAATCTCCGCGCTTCTTCTGTCTGCAGAAGAGTCCTCGAAAATGACTTTCAAGCTATACTCTCCATTGCCTTCAAAGATCAATTCATTACTTGTTTGTTCCCAATCATCGGCCAAATTGGTGACTTCTTCTCCGTCCCTTTCCACTACTAGATACGCGCTGTTGCCGATCATAATTTTCTCGTCCATCCGCACTCTTAGCTTTTGGCCAGGCCGGAGAAGGACAGTGGCAAAACTCTTTCCAGAATCTCCTGCATAGAGAGTCTTGCTCTCATAGCTGTCGAATCCAGCGAGGCAGAGCGTCAAGATTACAAGCCCGATCATTCCAAGAACTGTCAAGTAGCGACCTACATCGATAAGTTTCAAAATCATTACCTCCGTAGTAGTCTCTAGTAGATAAATTATAACCGAATTCAGCCCAGATGTCGTTCTTAGGGCCGCTGATAGAGCTGAAATTTGGGACTGTAATAACATTTAATTGGGACGATTTGAGTAGATGTATAATTGAAGGGAAAGTCATGAGCCTCATGTTTCAAATAACTGGCTTTCCGATTTCAATAATGGGGCTGCATTAACTATCTCCGTTTGGTTTTGGACATGAGAGTCTATATTATTGTTATAGAGATAGTTGAAAGGGGGTAAACCGACTTGAAGATAATTATTTTTGGCGGTACCGGAAGAGTGGGTAGGGTCATTCTTGATAGGGCCTTGAACGATAATCACATAGTCACAATTTTCGTTGGGAACGTCTCCAAGTTAACTGTGCGAAAAGAGAATCTAAGGATCTTCCAAGGAGATGTTTTCAACAGTCAGAGCGTAAGGGACGCAATCAGGGGTCAAGACGCTATTATCAGCGCTCTGGGTCCAGATAATTCAGGTAGCGTGAATGATACTCTAGCGGTAGCTACAAGAAACATAGTAAATGGCGCGAGAGATGCCGAAGTCGATAAAATAGTTTCTATAGCCAATTCAGGTATTTTGCAGCTGTCCCCTAGAGAGCTCAGGCTTGATTCCCCGAACTATCCTCAGTATCTGAAAAAGTCTTCGAGAGAATTCCTGGATGCATTTGAAATCCTGAAGACTTCTGAACTTGACTGGGTTGTTGTTTGCCCGCCCTTCATGTCCTTTTCTGAAGGAAATCAGAGTTACAGGGTTTCTGCAGATTTTCTTCCTGAAAATGGAGAGAAGATCTCTGTTCAGGATGTAGCTGAATTTGCTTTCAAGCAGTTGTTCACTTCTGAGTATTCTCAGAAGAGGGTTGGCATTGCTTATTAGCAAGGAGATAGCTTGAATAGGGGGATTTCTGGTCCCGAAATACATGTTAACAGGATAGAGGCTCTTACCGATGGCGTTTTTGCCATAGCTATGACTATTCTCGTCCTATCACTTGAGGTGCCAACCAGAGCTCAGATTGCAGATCAAAGCGATTTGGTGAAGTTTGTCTTCGGCAAGAATTATGAATTTCTGAGCTACTTCATATCTTTCTTTGTGATTGGTTCAATCTGGATCTCTACTATCAGAAGAACACACATTCTTAAGAACACTGATTATAAGCATCTTTGGCTCAGTTTGCTGAATCTCTTTTTTGTTACTACGGTTCCCTTTACTACTTCCCTTCTAGGAGATTACAGTGAATTCGAATTTGCAGAGATTCTTTTTCACTTCAACATTCTTGTTTTGGAAATAATAGCCTTCATTCAATGGGAGTATTTGATGAGAAACAGAGAAACACGGATCTCATTCGCGAGGAAGTTCTCCAGAGCATTGATTTGGTTTACTATCGAAAGATTTATGTTTTCCAAATATTCGTTCCACTGATTGGTATAGCAGTCTCTTTGCTTACTTACTCCAATATGGAGCAACACTGTCTATCTTGTCATATTCTTCAGAATGTTCTTTATCCGCAGGTAATACTGATTAACATCAACGATTGATAGAATGTTTATATAACTTTGGGAGGCGATCGAGATAGCGTTTACTATCATTAGGTTCATTATAGCAATCCTTACTTCCGTCATTGGCGTCTACATAGTATTAAGACCGGAATCTTACGCTAAACTGGCAGAATTCTCAGCTGGAAATGCCAGAGGAAGAACGGAGATAAAGGCGATCATGGGAGGCGCTTTCATCGGTCTAGGGATTGCACCAATAATTCTTCTTGGCTCCGCGATCGCTTTCATTTTTTTCAAGATCGTCTATTTGTTTATAGCTGCCACCCGTCTTCTGTCATTATTTGTGGAGCAGTCTTTTACACTGACTAATCTTATTATTCTCCTTGTTGAAGTCGCATTTGGGCTAATCATGGTTATTCCTGTCTGAAATCGAAAACCTGCGTGAGTCGGTTTTTTTATAAGAAAAACCTTTACCTTGAGACGTTGATTGGAATGGAGGAAAGGAAATTGAGAGAGGAAGATCTAAGAAAAGCAATAATGGAAGCATGGTCAAAGCGATTGAGGCTTTCACCAAACGTATTTGTCTCAAAAACTGAGCAACTAATACCCGACGAGAACAAAAGGAAAAAGGGTGAGATAAGCCATCTAAGTTTCGAGAAACATACAGTAGTTCTTTATGATCCAGAGCTTGAAAGAATCATGAACTCCGCCCTGAGAGAAGACGAAACTCTTGAAACTTCTTTGTTTAATTTGCTTAGGGAGTCTTTTTCACTCTCAAAGAAGACATCGATCAAGTATCTTAACCCCTCCAACTATGTTCCCTTTGATCCAGCTGTGGAGTTTGCCGTCAGGAGAATCAATCAGGGAGACAGGACGGCCTTCTACCATTTTCGGAATCAATGCACAAGGGAGGATCTTGCTGAAGGATTTGTCGAACTGAATCACGTTGCGGTTTTCGGAGCTTTCTACGGAGAAGAAATAGTGGCTGTCTCAAGCATAATTGAATGGGGAGACATAGCTGACATTGGAATAATCACAATGCCCGATTTCAGAGAGCTGGGTTTGGGAAAGGCTCTTGGCTCAAGGGCAAGTGAATGGGGAATCATTAACAAGAAGCTTATTCAGTACAGACACGATGTGCTGAATTACGGATCATTGAAAGTTTCGCGTGCGCTTGGATTTAAGGAGTACATTGTTGAGGAGGACTTCAAGTATATTGGTTAGAAAGATATAGATTGTCATTCAGGGACTCTATCAATCGGATCTCTTTCAGTCGATTAGTCATTCTTCCTTGTGATTGCAATTAGTACGTAAAGATTTATGCAAGTTATCCGTCGATTCGTAGCTTTTTTGATTTGACATGGATGATAGCAAAAGTGTAGAATCCTTTCATACCAGCGGGGAGTTGAGTAAATGATAGACTTCGGTTTTTCCGGGATAAATGCATACCCATATTATTATAACAACAGAAGCATTTGCTTGTGAGTGATAACTCCGGGTAAGTGCTTCTTGCATTTACTCCGGATGAAAGATACGAAAGGGTCTCCAATCCGGAGACCCTTTTCTTTTTCAGCAGGAATGCGGGGTGGTGAAATGGTAGTCGTTCTTAAGAGAGGTAGCGGTGAAGAGGGAATTAAGCAAGTCGAGTTTCTTTCAGAGAGTCTGAATCTAAGTTGTCATGTTTCCAGAGGGATGGAAAGAGTTGTAATCGGTGTTATTGGAGACGACAGGTATATGTCGGTGGAACGTTTTGAGGCTCTCGAATGTGTTGAGCAGGTTGTGCGTGTTCTCAAGCCCTTCAAGCTCGTATCGAGAGAGTTTCACAGTGAGGATATCTCAGTGGAGATTGGCGATCTATCGGTAAGAGAAGGTAAATTCGTAGTCATGGCCGGTCCATGCGCGATTGAAGATCGCCCCATGATAGAAGAGAGCGCGGCCTTTCTTTCAGAAGTGGGCGTGAGGGTGATCAGAGGGGGAGCCTTCAAGCCGAGAACTTCTCCATACTCTTTTCAGGGACTCGGGAAAATTGGTTTGAGATACTTGAGGGAGGCCGCAGATCATTATAACCTCAAGACGGTGACGGAAGTGACCGGTGAAGGGACGCTTGAAGCTGTCTGTGAAATGAGCGACATACTGCAAATTGGCGCGAGAAACTCGCAGAATTTTCAGCTTATACAGAAGGTGGCAGAGAAGAGCAAGCCTATTCTTTTAAAGAAGGGTTTCATGAATACGGTGGAAGAACTTCTTCTTTCCGCAGAGTACATCGCATCAAGGGGAAATATGTCGATAATCCTTTGTGAAAGGGGAATCAGAACCTTCGAAACGGCCACGAGGAACACGCTGGACATCTCTGCCGTACCTCTAATAAAGCTGCAATCGCCTCTGCCGATCATTGTGGATCCGAGCCACGCCTCCGGGAGAAGAGACTTGATAATACCGCTTTCCCGAGCAGCTCTGGCCGTTGGAGCCAATGGTATCGAAGTCGAGGTTCACCCAAGGCCGGAAATGGCTCTTTCCGACAGCAAACAGAGCCTCAGTTTCGGCGAGTTTGAAAAGCTTATGAATAGTCTCGAACAATTGGCCAGTGCCACAGAGCTTTCGCTCACCTGATAGGTTGGGAGGAAAAGATGAGATTGCTACCTTCAAAGAAAGTTGCCGGGGAAATTGCTGTACCTCCGGATAAATCGATTTCTCACAGGGCTCTAATGATGTGCTCTATGAGTCGTGGCGTTAGTGTAGTCCACAACCTGCTTGAAAGCGAAGACACTCTGAGGACGTTCAGTATGATCGGCGAACTTGGAGGGGACTTCAAAGGCGGTTTCAACAGAATGGAAATATCTTCTGCGTCGTGGAAGGAATCGCCCAGGCCGCTTGACTGCGGGAATTCCGGGACTACGGCTAGATTGATGGCTGGAGTTCTTTCGGGAAAGAGAGGTTTTCACGTTCTCTTTGGAGATGATTCTCTGTCAGCCAGACCCATGAAGAGAGTCGTTGCCCCGTTGAAAGAGATGGGGGCTAGTATATCGGCCCGCCAGGACTCACTTCTTCCAATGTGCATATCCGGTGGAAAGCTAAGGGGATTTGAGCATTCTCTCCCGGTTGCCAGCGCACAGGTCAAGAGTGCGATTTTACTGGCGGGGATTCAAGCGGAAGGCACTACGGCCGTTACTGAGCCACACTGCAGCAGGGATCACACAGAGAGGTTGCTCCGATCAATGGGTGCCGGAATTACTTTGAGTGATAAGAGAGTTGAGGTAGAAAAGAGTGAGCTTCTTCCGGTCCGGTTTTCGATTCCCGGGGACGTTTCATCGGCCGCCTTTCCAACAGCTCTGGCGGTTCTTCATAAAAACAGCAAGGTAACTATTCTAAATGTCGGACTTAATCAAGGGAGGACAGGATTCATAAAGCTTCTCATGAAAATGGGTGCAGACATCGAGATGGAGATTAAGGAGAGCTCTCCAGAACCGGTGGGCACAATCGTGGCTAGATCTTCCCGTCTTGTTGGAGTGGAGGTCGGAAGTGATTTGATTCCTTCAATGATTGATGAGCTTCCACTGATTGCGCTCGCAGGAGTTTTCGCGGAAGGTACAACGACTGTCAGAGGGGCCGGGGAGTTGAGAAAGAAAGAGTCGGACAGGATAGCCGTTACCGTTAAGAACTTCAGAAGAATTGGCGTAGAGATCCTTGAACATGAGGATGGCTTTAGCGTGGAAGGCCCTCAAAGAATAACTGGAGGAAAGGTCGACTCATATGGTGACCACAGAATTGCGATGCTTTTCTCGATAGCCGGGCTGCTAAGCAGTGAAGGAGTAGAATTAACGAACTCGAATGCAGTCGGTGTTTCCTTTCCGGGGTTCTTCGAAACACTCAAGGAGGTTTCTCAGTGAAGTTATGCATAATTGGGCATCCAGTTTCCCACAGTTTATCGCCGGCCATTTACGGACGGTTCTTCGAAAGAATGGGCATCGATGCATCTTACGAGGCGGTTGACATTCTTCCAGATGAATTCGCAGAAAAGATAGCTTCAGTTGTTCAGAATTTCGACGGGTTCAACGTTACTATTCCATTCAAGGAAAAGGTTGTCGCTCACGTGGTCAGCCATGTTGAATCTCCGCTCTCGGCTATAAACTGCGTCTTCGAGGGAAAAGGGTACAACACGGACTGGGTCGGTTTTGGCAAACCTTTGCTCGATGGGTCGATAGAGGAGCCCGTAATGGTTATTGGAGCGGGAGGTGCTGCGAGGGCGGTGATTTTTTTCTTGAGGAAAGCGGGCGTGAAGAGGATAGAACTCTTGAACAGAACGCTTTCCAGGGCGGAGAAGATCAAAAGGGAATTCGAGATACCAGGGCGGTTTAAAATATCTGTCTTTCCATTTCAATCAATCAGAGAGGTCTCTTCGAGGAGCATGAGTATAATTAACGCTTCCTCCCTTGGAATGAATGGAGAGGAAACGGGGATCACCTCTGAAGAGCTGTACGGTAAGAGTCTAGTTTACGATCTGATCTACCGGAAGACACCCTTGATCGAGCTCTCTTACAACTGTGGAGTGGAAGCCATTCTTGACGGAAGATATATGCTTCTTTACCAGGCTCTCGAAAACCTCAAAATATGGGGTCTGCCTTCAAACGAGGTCTTCGAAGAGACGTTCTGGGAAGTGGTGAAATGAAGTTTACCGTGGTCGGGGATTCTCATGGAAGCGGCGTTTTCGGGCTCATCGAGGAGTTGCCGTCTGGTTTTTCTCTTTCAATCGAAGAGATAGATAGACAGCTAAAGCGAAGGCAGAAGAGCTATGGCAGAGGAGAAAGGATGAAGGGCGAGCAGGATAAAGCAATCGTGAAGTCGGGTATGTGGAAAAAAGTCACGTCGGGCGCCCCACTTCTGATTGAGATAGAGAATAAGGTTTCCAGTGCCGAGAAGAGCGTGAGAAGCATCCCAAGGCCCGGACATTCCGACTATGCTGCGTGGACTAGATACAAACTAAATGATCTGGCGGTTTACGCAGAGCGAAGCAGTGCAAGATGGACTGCAGCGCTTACGGCTATCGGTTCAGTCGCGTCTCAGATTCTTCATGAGCTTGGGATTACCGTGTTCAGTTCAGTCATAGCGATAGGAAACGTCATCTGTGAAAGCCCCTCAGGGCGAGAATGGATTTCAAAGATTCGTGGATCTTCGGTTTTCTGTCACGATGAAATCGCCTACCAAGAGATGTTGAAGGAGATCGATGTTGCGAGGGAGCTTGGAGAGACCCTTGGGGGAAGGTTTGTTGTAATCGCTGATGGAATACCGGCGGGGACCGGGGGATACGGCAGTCTCTTTGAAAGACTCGATTCGAGAATCGGGAAGCACTTCATGGCGATTCCCTCCGTTAAGGGCGTCTTCATTGGAAATCCCGATGTGCGGCTTCGAGGAAGCGCATACCACGATAAGCTCTACATTAATGACGGGATAGTTTTCAGGAAGACAAATAATGCCGGCGGTATCGAGGGTGGGATATCAAACGGCGAAAGCATCGTTATTGAGGCAAGCGTTAAGCCAATTCCTTCTTTGAGGAGGGGGATCTCTTCCGTCGATCTGAGCGACTTGAATGAGAAAAATACTCCTTACGTTCGTTCTGATACTACGGCGGTCCCGGCGGCCGCAGGCGTCGGAGAGTCTATGCTATCGCTCTTGTTGCTTGAGGCGATTCTAGAAAGGTTTGGAAGTGGCGATTTTTGCTCGATAAAAAGGAGGGTGAAGGATGAGAGTGTTCCTCATTGGGATGATGGGTTCGGGGAAGAGCACAATAGGTAGAATCCTCTCTTCCGTTCTCGATAAGAAATTCATAGATATGGATTCGGAGATCGAAAGAGTTAAGGGGATGAGCATAAGTGAAATTTTCGAGAAAGAGGGCGAGAAAGAATTCAGAAGACTGGAGAAGAACCTTCTGAAAGAACTCGCTCGGAGGGACGAGATTGTCGTATCGACAGGCGGAGGTGCAATACTTGATAAGGAGAACCGTAAGATATTGAAGGGAGAAAATGCCGTATACCTCAGGCTTCCTCCAGCAGATCTCTACAAAAGAGTCAGTGTGAAGGGTCGCCCACTACTGAAGGAAGGTAAGGAGAGCATCTTCAGGATTTGGGAAGAGCGAAGGGAGCTCTATGAGCAGTTCCCTTCAGTTGATACTTCGAGCCAGACCCAGTGGGAGACCGTTGCGGCGATATCTATGAAAATCACCGCTAGTGAAAGCAAAACGCTAAATAGCAGTTCTCACCCTGTCTCAATATCGCCGGGCGGCTTCAAGTCCATAGGTAGGATGCCAAACACCGTAGTCTCCGGAAGAATTCAGAAAATCTTTTCAGAATGGATTCCCTCTTCGGCTCTATCCATAGATGACGGTGAAGAGGCTAAGGGATTTAATACACTCTTTCAAATCTATGAGTATCTCATGGATATGGGACTTTCGAGAAGTGATATGGTAGTCGGTGCAGGTGGAGGAACAGTAACGGATCTCGTTGGATTCGCTTCCTCGACATTTAAGAGGGGTGTTCCAATAACCCTATATCCGACGACTCTTCTTGCTCAAGTAGATGCTTCAATCGGTGGGAAAAATGGGCTGAATTTCAAAGGATGCAAGAATGTTGTCGGCAATTTCTATATGCCTTCTGAGACCATCATAGATCCAATCGTAACGCTTTCGATGGACGATGGACGGTTTGAAGAAGGGCTTATTGAGGCCTTCAAGATATTCCTGATAACGGGTCGATGGTATGAGGATTTCAAGAGCCGGTGTAGAGACCTGAAGAACAGAAATCTGGGTGCTCTTAGCGAGATGCTAGAAGAAGCCGTAAGGCAGAAGGATAGAATCGTGGCGACTGATACTCGTGAAAAAGGAATAAGAAGGATTTTGAATCTTGGCCACACACTGGGACATCTCTACGAGCCATTAACCGGAGTCTCGCACGGAATGGCGGTGGCGTGGGGTCTAGAGAGGGAGATGCACTACTTTGCAACCCTAGGTCTTATAGATGAGGCAGTATACAGAGAAGTCTCTGAAATTCTATCCGAAATCATTGGTCTGGATTTCCCGCAGCTACCTGTCGAAGATGCTCTAAGACTGCTCAGAAATGATAAGAAAGCGATGGCCTCTGAGAGCATGGAGATAGAGATACCTCTGGTCAGAACACCCGGTTCCTTTGAATTTGTAAAGGTAAGACTCGATGATTTGCTGGCTGTGGTCGTATGAAAATACTCATTTTGAACGGGCCTAACCTGAATATGCTTGGGATGAGGGAGAAGAGTGTGTACGGTGACTTCACATATAGTAAGCTTTGCGAAGCCGTCGAAAGAAAGTGCGTCGAAAGCGGGGCATCGAGTGAGTTTTTCCAGTCTAATCACGAAGGAGAGCTTGTCGACAGGGTTCATACCATTGACTATGATGCAGTTGTAATAAACGCTGGCGCACTAACTCATTACAGCTACTCGATAAGAGATGCGCTTGAACTGTTTAGAGGGCTCAAGATCGAAGTCCACATTTCAAATATCTTCGCTAGAGAAGAGTTCAGAAGCAAGTCTGTGATCTCTCCTGTATGCACCGGAACAATCGCAGGACTCGGATTGTACGGATACTTGCTTGCCATAGAATATGCAGTTTCACACTTTGATCCGTTAGCAGATAGGGAGGCGACGAAGTGAAAGCTATAAGGGGAGCAACATCTATAGAAGCAGATTGTCCGGAAGAGATACAAGACTCTATAATTGAGCTCATGGAGGAGATATTCAATAGAAACAAAATCACTGAACTGCACTCTGTGATATTTACCGTTACTAATGACATAGCTTCATACAATCCAGCAACTGCGTTCAGAAAAGGCTTCGATCAAAGCGATGTTGCGCTTTTGTGCCTTTATGAAGCTTCCTTTGGAAACTCTCCCGGGGGGATTATAAGGGTGCTTCTACACTGCGAGTCTGAGACGAAGAATTTCGTCTATTTGCGGCGAGCAAGAAATCTGAGGCCCGACAAGGTGCAGGTGGGAGACTCGAAGGAATGAAGATTCACATTATAGGTGCCGGTTCGATCGGGGGATCGATTGCATTGAGGCTTTCCAAGCGGCGCCACGAGGTTTCGGTCTTCGACGAGAATGTTGTGACAACAGAGATGCTTAGAAAGAAGGATCCAAGCATTGAAGTATCTTCAGATGTCTTTATGCCGAGGGATCTGACCGTTATAGCACTCCCCATGAACTCCGAGGAGAAGCTGCTACTGTCGACCAATTTTGGTGGGCCGGTATTTGATGTCGCTAGTGTAATGCGCCCCTTCCAGGAGATAGCGAGACTCAGGAAGATAAGATTGATAAGCGGCCATCCCATGGCCGGCAACGTACACAAGGGCCCAGCTGGCTGGGACGAATCGATGTTCGATGGCCGCGTATTCCTGTTTTCTCCGGGAGAGTTCGCAACCGGAGAGGACCTTGACCATGTGCTGATGGTGGTATCTGAACTGGGATCTTCTCCCGAATACCTCCAGCCAGAGAGACACGATTACATAGTCGGTAGAATAAGCCAGACAGCCTATTTTCTTTCGAGAACTCTACTTAGACTGGGTGGTGATTTCGAAAAGTACTCCGGACCCGGTTACGATTCGACTTCAAGACTTGGAAGACAGAATATGGATATGGTTTTAGATATGGCTAGATTCAATGGTCCGAATATTGCGTCTTCCCTGGAGGAAGCAGAGAGGTATTTGCGCAGTATCAGAATCGCCATCGAAATGGGAGATATTGAAAAGTTGCAGGAAATCATCTCTGTTCACCAGTGAATAAGGTATGAGGGAGACTGAACCTTCCAGATTTCTGAAACAGTTCAGAGAAGACAACTGTGGTCTCGATGAAGATTTCACTTCACGCCTGTAAGCAGGGTAGTTTCAGCAATCACAAAGCTTTTGTCATGAGTGCAACTTCATCACTTCCTGAGAGCATGATTACCGAATCCAGAAGCTGTCTATCACAGAAAAATCCTTTGCTTTCAAAGAGACGTGTCGGTCCGTTTGGAAATGGGCTTCTGACCCCAGACAGCACCTCGATTCTCTCATATCCTCGTCGATTACTTTCAGCGATGACTTCATCAATCAACTCTCCCCTGAAATCATATGGCTCAGCGGGAGAGCTGTATATACAGGTTATGAATGCTGTACGATCGTTCTTCGGTATCGAATAGGGAGAGGAAGAGGAAGGAATCACTTCGCAGAAGGCAACGGGTCTCTTATTGACACATGAAACAAAGCCGAAAATCCTGTCTTCTCCCCGAAAGCGATTGTACCAGTTAACTTTCTCCTCTGTTCCTCTACCGGTACCATTGGTGCAGACATTACAGGCATCTCTTAGCGACTCTCGAGAATAAGGGCTGAGATTGTCACACTTTCGAGATGGTTTATCTACTGTTTCGCTTTGCTTAGCTACTGGCCTCAAACCCTTGACAATCTCAACAATGAATTCAGACGGAACAGGGCCTGCAATCTTGTGATTATTGTGAACTAACGAAAAAGGAAAGTAGACGGGACGATCCGAGCCTACTTCTGTAAGATTGAGTTCGATCATTCTAAGCCCAAGAACATTGGCCGCACTTCTAGCTTGCAGCAATGCAGCCTGGTTCCAGGGACACTGTCCGTCAAAATAATAGACTCTTATCTCGTTGCTGGTCATTCAAACTCCAGATTATTTTCTTACAAGAGTGTATACTAAATTTTTCATTACTTCTTCTCTAAAAATGTAGAGACCAGCATTTTTCAACCACTGATCGTACCAGCTCTTCAATGGCTTGAAATTATAGTTGCCATTGTCATCTATGTACTCACCCACAACCACTGGAAATCCACTCTTCTTGAGCGAGTCATGCCTGGCCTTTGCCTCTTCTTCTTCGCTGACTCCGGTAACGATAAGTCCTACACCGCTAGTTTTGACGGACCTTACTATTCTCAAAAGGATCCTCGACCACAACTCAGGATGGAGTCGCTGAAGTATTCCAACTGCCACGAACCCTTCAAATATGCCTAGCAAATTGAAATCGGAAAGTCCGACATTCATTATTCGGATACCCTCTCTTTGACTAACGGCTGTATTACAGGAAACGCCCACAACTCTTAGACTCATGTCTCTCATCAGAGGCCAGAAATCCGAGGAGTTACAACCGAAGTCTGCGATGATATTTGACTCTTCTAGAAAACCTGCCATTCGAAGTATGAAATCCTGAAGTTTCTCCTTCTCTAGTTCGAAGGCGATAGGTGTTCGTTCAAGTGTTTTTTCTCTATATTCTTCAAGCCATTCTCGTCTTTGCAATCTACTCACCTACTATAATGAGATTGTATCCGAGCAGGGAAGATTATCAAACAAAAGTCTTGACTCTAGTTGTCAGAAGTGGTAATTCATCTTCACTTCTTCAGTCTTGGACTCTCCAAATCTATAGACTATTTCCGCTACAAAAGTGAGAGATGCGTCTCTTTCGGCCTCATAGTAAACTGTTTTTGCCAATTCGAGAGAATTATTGTCTAATGGTAGTAAGAGAGTCTCTCTCGTGTTCTATCCTTCAACAACCTTTATCGCCGCTTCAGAAATTCTAAGCTCTTCATCTCTGCAATATTGTGTTTATAGATCAATTGAGTAGTGGATCTTGTCTGTTTCGAGAAGCCATGCGTGTCCAAGCAATTGATAGCGCTGAACGTTGTAAAGATCGTGAGAAATAGCAAATTCGTTGCTTAGTGATTCTTTGTCGCCATCGCTTATTCTAACCTGACCGTGATAAGTCTCTTCAGGAAATAGCTCGATCATTGCAGTAAAGACACCGTTCTCAGATTCGAGTTCATAAGATCGAACATCTGCATTTTCATCGATTACATTCAGAAATAGCTGACTTCCTTCCGTGAATTCCGAAAGAGTTACCGAGGCCTTAAGTACCACTTTTTCCAGAGTAGTTGAAGATCTGGTGAAGTGCACCGACCTGACAAAATCACCGGATTCCTCGATTCGGTTTCTAATATCGCTTACAATAGAATCGAGAGAGGCAACTCTCGATTTGAGAGCGAAAAGGTCGGTACGGACTGTCGAAATCTCTTCCAAGAGCTTGTTTGATGTCATAACAGTTGTTGCGAGATTAACGATTGCAGCCGCCGAAATCAATACAACCAATAACCAGGCGATGCCCTTACTCATAACATCATCTCCTACTGAGTATTCACCCCGGCAATTTGAATAATATCACGATTTTCGTCTTAACTCAAACACAATAGGATTCGATGCAATATAATTTACTAAAAGGGAGGTCTGGAGATGATTGTTGAGAATGTGAGATGGCTGAGAAGTGAAATACCAGATTATGTGACCATCGTAGCTGCATCGAAGACGAGGACTGTTTCAGACATTCTAGAGCTTCTGGAGAGCGGTATAAGTGATGTCGGTGAGAACTACGTTCAGGAGGCCGAAGGAAAATTTGAAGCCATTGGCGACAAAGCTAAATGGCATTGCATTGGGCATTTGCAGAGAAACAAAGTGAAAAGGGCAGTAGAGATATTTGATCTTATTCAGACTGTAGATTCATTCAAACTCGCAGAGGAGATAGATAAGAGATGTTCATACCTGAACAAGAAGATGCCGGTCATGATCGAGGTTAACAGCGGCAGGGAGGAGAACAAGGCCGGAGTCTTGCCAGAAAATGTCCTGCAAATGATTGTAGAGATCTCACCGCTCAAGAATATTTCGGTGGTCGGTCTAATGACAATGGGGCCTTTCACAGAGGATCCCGAAGAGATAAGACCCAGTTTGAGGCTTACAAGAAGACTTTTCGAAGAGATCTCTAAAGAGAAGATCGAAGGAGTTGAGATGAAGAACCTATCAATGGGAATGTCCAATTCCTATAGGGTCGCGATCGAAGAGGGATCGAATATGGTTAGACTGGGAACGATCATCTTCGGAGAACGACAATGATGGTTCTGACGAGTTCATTATGGTCAGCCCTTCGCTAAATGACTAAATAGAGTTAGAGTTTCAGTTTCATAGTGAGCTAGACTGCAAAAAGGGACCCAAAAAAGACTTCAGCTCATGTGGATCAATTGGAATTCGCATCTGCGAGGAGTTCGAGCCCTATCCTCATTCTCTTCGTGTCGACTTCCAGAACCCTTACTTTCACAATCTGCCCTACGCTCAATACCTCGAGAGGGTCTCTAACCCTCCTTCCCATCTTGCTCTTGTGAATAAGCCCATCCTGTTTGACTCCGATGTCAACGAAGGCTCCGAAATCTACGACATTCCTAACAGTACCCTCCAGTTCCATCCCCTTGGACAGGTCTTCCATGGAAAGGACATCAGTTCTAAGGATCGGTTTTTCAAGTTCCTCTCTTGGGTCCAAACCCGGCTTCTTCACCATGCCCATAACTTCTCTCACAGTTATTGAATTGAGTCCCCTCTCCTTGGCAAAAGCGTCAAGATCGATCTCGTCCAGTTTCTTCGAGATTTCTTCTTTTCTCGTGAAAAGTTCTTCAGGGCCAAAGCCAGCACTCTTGATTATATCCCTCGCTATCTCATAGCTTTCAGGATGAACGGAAGTCCCATCAAGAGCCTCTGATCCATTTAGTATTCTACAAAAGCCAGCTGCCTGCTCGAAGGCTTTTGGACCGAGACCGGAGACCCTCAGCAGTTCCTTTCTGTTCATGAACGCTCCGTTTTCCGCCCTGTGCTTCACAATGTTCAGAGCGGCTCTAGAATTCAAACCGGATATGTATTTTAACAGATGCTCCGATGCAGTGTTTAGATTGACTCCTACCAAATTAACGACGGACTCGACCTCTCTGTCTAGAGTCTTCTTCAATTCCGATTGATTGACGTCGTGCTGGTACATTCCGACTCCAATAGCTTCCGGGGGGATTTTCACGTATTCGGCCAGCGGGTCTTGAACCCTGCGTGCAATCGAGATAGCCCCTCTTGTAGTTACGTCTTCGTTCGGAAACTCTTCAATCGCAACTTTTGAGGTCGAGTAAACGGAAGCGCCCGACTCTGTCACAATCACATATTTGACGGGAAGTTTGTGTTCCTTTATCAGTCTGCTTACAAAGACCTCGGTCTCCCTCGAACCTGTACCGTTGCCGATAGATATGAGTTCGACCTCTAAGGTGTTTATGGCTTGAACTACCTTCATTGAAGATCCGATGTAGTCGCTTTGAGGTGGGGTCGGATATATCACGTCATGATAGAGAAGGGAGCCGTCTTTTCCAATTACCGCCACTTTGCATCCGGTTCTGTAACCCGGATCAATACCCATTACGACTTTTTCGCCAAGAGGGGGTTGAAGAAAGAGATCTCTGAGATTTCTTGCGAAAACATGAATCGCCCTTCCTTCAGCCTCTTCTTTTATCATATTTCTTACCTCTCGCTCAATGGATGGCATAAGCAGCCTGGAGTAAGAATCGGCCGAAGCTTCTACCAGTTCTTCATAGTAGGCAAGATACTCTTTCCACCCGATCAAGTCTCTCAGAGAAGGCAAAATATCGAAGGGCAACTCTAACTTTAACGAGAGAATCTCCTCTCGTTCTCCTCTGAAAAGTGCCATGATCTGGTGAGCCGCCAGTCTAGAGATTGGTTGAGAGAAATCGTAATAGTCCCTGTAAACCTCACGCTCGTCCTGCTTATCGGAATGAGAGCTTTTGATTGTTCCTTTTGACTTTAGTTGATTTCTTAGCACTTTCCTGACTGATATCTCCTGGGAGAACTCTTCGGCGAGAATGTCCCTGGCCCCTTCGAGAGCCTCTTCTATCTGGAGTATCTCCTGTTCGGCATTGACAAACGTAACTACAAAGGTTTCGTCCTTGATCCTCGATGTTTTAAGGAAATCTGCAAGCGGTTGTAATCCCTTTTCCCTCGCTTTGTCAGCTCTGGTTTTCTTCTTAGATTTGAATGGAAGGTAGAGATCTTCAACTAGCTGAAGATTCTTTGCATCATTGATGGCTGCTTCCAGTTCCTCGGTGAGTTTGCCCTTTTCTTCGATTATTCTCAGGACTTCTTCTTTTCTGGAACGAAGTTTCTTGGAGTATTCGAGTGCATCGGAGATCTCTCTTAACTGTATTTCGTTCAGTTCACCAGTCTTTTCCTTTCTATATCTTGCGATGAACGGTATCGTCTTTCCCTCTTCCAGCATCTCAACGGCATTTTCCACTTTCCATCTTGGTAGAGCTAATGAGTTGGCGATATCTGTAACTATTTCATTCATCTGAAGTGACCTCGAGAACCGTTTTGATTGTTTCAATAGGAAAGGTTCCATAGGCAGTTTCGTTTGAGAGAACCACTCCCTCGAACCCCCTAAACTGGATGTCCTTTAGGTGGCACAGTTCACTCCTTGTAGCGAAGGGATGGTCAACCATGTGTTCGAGAACCTCCCCGGCCATCAGAACTGGTTTGTGAAGTTCTCTGATGTTCTGAGAAAAGTAGCTATAGAAATCGACAAGTCCCCTCGCACCTAACTGCGCGCCAAGATCTCCGCGGCATAACCAGATTTCATCGCTTGAAGATGAGATCTCTTCTACTCTGGAGAATGGGAGCTCTCTCTCGATTTTCGAAGCCACAGGTCTTCCAGAAAGGTCTTTCAATTCGATTACCTCGCTTGCACTTGAGACGAAGGAAAGAGCGTATCTAACGAAGTCGTGTCTTCTTGTCGCAAGAACTATATCGGAATCTCTTGAAGAAAGCTCAATCTGATTTATTGGATGGGGCGATATATTCATGCCCTTTGATGGTCTTATGACTCCACCCCTCAAAACCATAGCCCTTGCGTTGTCTGCTTCTTGTTTCAGTACCTGGAGTTCAATTCTGCCATCTTCTATCGAGATTTTCATTCCCGGAGAGAGATATGAAAGGGTCCTCGGATCTACGGCAATAATCTTGAGATGCGAACATTGACTGCCAAGAATGACCTGTTCTCCCGCCTTTATTTCCATTACTGGCTGATTCCGCGACAATCTTAGTTTTGCACCCTGTAGGTCAATGTAAAGAGGAAGAGAACAGTTATCAGCGTAGTATAAGATAAATTTCTCGATGTCCTCTAGAGTGGTATGCGAAGAATTGAAGCGTATTGCCGTCGCGCCGGCCATTTCTATTGATTTTAGAGCTTTTCGGTCACTTATTGTTGCAACTATTGAGAATCCTTCCATCAAGATCACCTCTACTGGAATTATAGCAGCAACTGGATTTGAGAACTTAGTATTTTGAGAATGAAGAACCCGGTTGAAATTGATAGAATGAGATCTCAGTTGAAGGCTTCAATTATAGAATCGTACAGCAGTAGGCAACTTAAGTGCAGAAAACCGATTCAACAAAGTTCTGAACTAGATAAGTCCTTCCGCTATGCATTCCTCAAGAGTCTTTACGATCTCCGAATCATACAAAGTTCCGGACTGAGACTTAAGCTCTTCGAGGGCGTTTTCACAACTCATGGCTTCTCGGTAGGGCCTTCTCGATGTCATTGCGTCGAATGAATCGGCGACGGCCACGATTCTGGCTTCCAATGATATCTCATCTCCCTTCAGTCCATCGGGATATCCCGTGCCATCAACTCGCTCATGATGATGTCTGATAATGTCATGAGTGTCTTCAAGAAAATTCCCTTTTACCATCTCACATCCGAAAACAGGGTGCAATTTGATTATTTCAAATTCCTCTTTGCTCAGTCTTGACGGTTTCTTCAGAATTGAATCATCGATCTCGATTTTTCCAATGTCGTGAAAAAGGGCACCCATTGCTATTATTTCCTGTCTTTCTGAAGAAATACGAAGTCTTTTTGCAATAGCGAGTGACACATCTCTGACTCTTTTTCCATGGCCATGAGTGTACGAGTCTTTAATCTCTACTTTCGAGAGAATATCCTTCATTACGGCCATGTTATTGCTTATGTACTTGAACAAAGGTCTTGAGGATACGTGGAGCATCCGAACATCGGTATGGGGCTTAAGTTCTACCGGGGACTTGAGATTGTGGGCATAGAAGTAGTCACCGGGTTCTAAATTCTCTTCTCTTTCGGAGTAATTGCAGGACATGGTTCCATCCATGATGTAATAGAATTCAAGCAGGTCGCCGCCCGAAAATGTATCCAGAAAAGTGACGACTCCGGAGCGCAGTTCGTACATCGAAATCTCTACACCATCTCCGTGCGCCAGCAGAGAAAGCGAAGAATTCCTCTGGACAACCGTTTCGATGGTTTCACATGCTTTGCAGACTTTGAAACCTTCCATCTCTTCCCCCAAAAATGAAACTTATAGAAAACGCTAGTAGTCAAGTACAGTCTATCACATAAATCGACAGAGGTTTTAGCTAACCAAAAATGCCGTAGCTGTCTACGGCATTTCATAATGATGATAATCAGAGGTGGTTCTACTAGTCGTCGATTATCAGAATCGGATCGATCAAGAAAACCTTGTATCCTAGTTTCACTGGAATATAATAGCAAATTGCCTTATATCCTAGCTCTTCAATTCTTGTTATAGCACTCTGGGAAATCAAGAACGCTTTCTCAGAAAGATCGTTTCCGAGATTGTCTATTAGAGTCTCATAGGCCAACAGCGCCATGCCCTTCTCTTCGTAATGCTCCGTGAATTTCTCGGCCTTCTGAACTGCGGTCTCGATTAGAGATTCAATCTGTTCGTTTGCCGAATCGGCGATGTCCTTCGCCAAGTCAAACGAAGAGCCGATTGCAGATGACGCAAAGGACAATACGAAGAGGAGCACTAATGCATGAATTAATACTCTTTTCATACTAACTCTCCTCCTTTGAATTTCTTCGAATGTATTAATCATATCATATAATCTATTGATTTCAAATATTGATTGGAATTTTTGAAGAGCTTTGAAAGCATTGAACTCAGGAAAACACTTCAGGAGACCCGGTTTGTGCTATTCTGTAATTATTGTTTCTTTGAGGAAGAAAGAGAGGTGATCCTTGTGAGAGAATTCGTCGATTTGACCAGGACAGTTGAAGATAACCAGCCTGTGTATCCCGGTGACGATTCCACAAGGTTACGCAGATCGAGAGTCTTGGAAGAAGATGGTTTCAATAACCACAGGCTTGAGATCAGTATGCACTCGGGAACCCACATAGACGGTCCCATGCATCTCACCCAGTCAGATCTATACGTAGATCGGATCGAGATCGACAGGCTGATAGGCAATGGAGTTCTTCTTGACGTTAGGGGTGAAATGGAGATAAAGATGAAGTCGCAGTACGAAGATGCCGTCTCGCAAGATTCGATTCTTCTTTTCTGGACTGGAAGGGATTCCTTGTTTGGAAACGAGGAGTATTTTCTGGAGAACCCATACCTGACTTATGAACTGGCTGAATTTCTGGTAAAACGTAAGACGAGAATGGTTGGCTTTGACTCATCTTCTCCGGATCGATTCCCTTACGATATTCACAGAATCCTTTTTAGCGGAGGCTGCTTCATCGCAGAGAATCTTACCGGTCTTGAAAAGCTTTCGGGTTCAAAGGAACTGGAAATCTTCGCGATTCCTCTTAAGATCCATGCGGATTCCTCTGTAGCCCGGATCTTTGCCGCGGTCACATAGGAGAGAAAGTCCTTGAAGATTCAGAAAGTCGGCAACAGGGGTATATTGTTTACCTTTCAGGACGGAGACTCCCCGATGAATGGGGAGACATCTGTTCACTTGATAGAAGGCAGATATCGATTCTATTTGTGTGACACGTTTCTGGGGAACAGATCCATGAGTGTTGTCAAGAACTACATCCGGGAGACTCCCAGAAAGGATCTCTTAATCTTCAACTCACATTCGGATTATGACCATATCTGGGGGAACGGAGCGTTCGAGGGGTACGAAATCATTGCCCATGAACTTGCAAGAAGAAGAATGGAAGAAAGATGGGACTACGATTTCGAAAATCTGGAGAGATTTCATGACGGAGAAGTTTTGAAGAAACTTCCAGGTATCACCTTCAGCGATAAACTAGTATTTGAAGATGACGACATAGAGTTTCGTTATATGCCGGGACACACTCTCTGTTCTTCGGTATGTATCGACAGAAGGGATTCGGTGATCTTCGTAGGAGATCTTGTTGAAGATCCTTTACCAATAACTCTCTGGAGCGATCTGGTAACCTTCATGGAGAGTTTGAAGACTATACTTAAGATGTCGTATCGGACTGTAATTTCCGGACACTCGGGAATCGTCGGTGACAGTCTCGTCAGAAAGAATCTGGAGTATCTGAAGGCTCTTTTCCTTGGTGAAGAGATAGACGTTGAAGAAGGCGAAGAGACACATTCTTTCAACACAAAGTATCTCGAATTTCTGCATTATGAAGATACAGCAAGAAAAATTCTTGGTGAGAGGTTTGACTTTGCGCAGTTCAAGAGAGCGTTTTGGCAGATGCTCGGAGTGGAAAGGGAATCTTTGAAATTTGAATCGAGATTGATCCGACAGACTCCTTCTGAAAGACTTGAAGAGATCTGGCCCCAATATGAAGAGCTTTTGATGAACAGAAAGGATTTCGAATGAAAGAGAGTAGAATATTGAGCAACTTTTAGATGGAGGTGAGATGATGTTTGGATTTTCGATTATTCCTTTGATTATCGGTGTCACGGTGGTTGTGGGACTGATAATGTACTTCACGATTGCAAGGTGAAACGAGAGACAGGGGTTTATAAGCCAGCATAGCTCTTATTTTCCTTATCGCTTTCAAGTGAATGGTTCTGAATATTTTCCATGAATGCTACTTTACGGTTGTCTTTGCTCTTCGATCTTAAACTGCTGCCCCTCAAACGTTGGGAATGATTGAAGGGCAGCTTGTGATGCAACACTAAACTACTTTAGAGCGATGTCACGGATTTCAGAATACCCTCTTTACTGATTACTGAGTTACATCCCTTCCGAGGCTGCATGTATTCGGACGTATGCATCTTCGCCCCACACGGCAGAGAAACGATTCTGCGAATAGTAGGCTGCCGCCTGCTGGAGCAACCCATCCTTACATGGCACCAAGATCTGGATACCGTATTTCTGAGAGAGGGCTCCGATTATCTCTGCTTCGCGTGCGAGAACTTCCGTTTCCATGTATGATCTCGCAGTGTGCAGCGCCTCCAGAATCCAGTTCTTCTGCCTGTCGTTCAGCATCTTCCATGTGGCCTCGCCGATTATCGGATTGATCGATTCGATCTGATGCCCGGTAAGTATTATGGTCTTTATAGAATCGATGCATTCTTCAGCCGTAACGCATTCAAGAAGCATCTCCGCGCCCTGAACTGAACCACAGCTCATCGCATCTTTGAGAGTGCTCTGACCCATATAGACGGGAGTTGCGCCAAGAGCTCTGCAGGCGTCGAATGAGCCCTGGTAACGGCTTGAGCAGAGTCTCAGTCCCTCCAGTCGCGAAGGATCTTCGATCCCACCTATGGTTTCGTTCAGGAAGAGATGATGACTTCCGCAGTACCAGTTGTCGAGCACCCTTACTCCGGAGTCTGCTGCGGCTCTGTCGAGAAGCCCCGACATGATTCCACTGTCCATAGCCTTGTCCATGTGCTCCACATCCTCGAATAGATAAGCGGCGGAGAAGATCGATAGTTGAGGAAGGAAAAGCGAGTCGGCAATCGTACACAGACTGCAGTCGAATGCCATCAATTCCGTTCCGTTGATTACACCGGAAAGAAGTTCTTCGGAACTACGGTTATTAGTATGAAAGATCCTGACGTAGATGTCTCCTTTGCTGAGAGTGTTTACGGTGTTTGCGAAGACCTTCATCGCTTCAACTTTCACATCATCCACGGGAGCGGAGGTAAAGGCGCTTATGAATACGCTGTGCTCCTCTTCTTCCTCACCTTCCCTGTAGAAGCCGTCGACTGCTTCTACGGATTCTGATTCTTCCTTAGATAAAGCTGCCGAAGATGCAAAATAGTAGAATGAGGGATCTTCGTATTCTTCGCCTTCTCTGTAGAAACCTCTGACCTCCATGTTTTCCAAAGTGAGTGACTCTAGATTGTCTGCATTGTACTTGACAGAGGGGACGTTCACCACGAAAGTGTAGGATTCGCTGACCTCTTCCTCCAGGTAGAACCCTCTAGCCTCCATGTTTTCTTTTTTCAGGGAATCTTCTTCGACTGTCTCTTCAACATTAGGTTCGTACATCTCGTCTATCGGTTCTTCTGAAAAAAACGATCCACAAATCAGTATTATTGAGACTAAGAGAAAAACTGATATTAGCTTCATCCTTCTCATGTAATCTCCTCCTCGGGCCAATGAGGCCTCTTATCGGTTCGATCGCTCTATGTAAGGACGATAAATGCCCATCGGTCTTTTCCTATCGCGACGAGAGTTTACACCCCGAAATAGCAGCTGAAGGGGTACATTTGCCTCGAATTTGATGGGAACACTTTGCTCGAAGGCCGGTTTTTTTAATCTGCTGGTCTTGGGTATTGTTAGCGTGACAAATAACTTCATTATCTTGGTGTATTATGAAATAGAGTGGATTTTCGTTTATTCTGGAGGGTTTCAGTTGAGATTCAGGAGTTCCGAAGAAAGAGCCAGGGCAATGGGGACTATGAAGATTCCCTCTCTGCTCATCGGTCTTTCAATTCCGTCAATCGTTGCAATGCTGACAAATGCTATCTACAATTTGGTCGACACTTTCTTCATTGGCCGAATCGGTACAAGCGCTGTGGGAGCCGTTGCGGTCGCTTTTCCGATATTCAATCTGATTGGTGCCGTCGGCCTGACGTACGGTGTGGGGGCGGCTTCGTATGTTTCGCGTCTACTGGGAGCCGGAGATAAGAAACAGGCAGATAAGGCGGCATCAACGGCTCTCTTTACAAGTTTTGCCACGGGAATCGCCTTCACTATACTGGGATTGACATTCCTTGATCCTCTTCTTACAGCTTTCGGAGCTACCGATACTATCATGGAGTATGCAAGAGAATACACGATGATAATCATCATGGGGTCGATATTTACCATGATGAACATGACCATGAACAATCTCGTTAGAGCGGAGGGCAATGCCCAAAGATTCATGGTTGCTATGGTCTCCGGAGCCCTTCTTAATGTTGCGCTCGATCCTGTTTTCATCTTCGGATTTGGAATGGGGATCACGGGAGCGGCCGTTGCGACGGTCATCTCTCAGTCTGTCTCGACGATGATAATCCTAGAGTATTTCGTAAGAAAGAAGAGTTACACAAATCTATCGATAAGACTGTACAGGTTCTCTATTCAGATATACTCAGAAATCTTCAAAATCGGCCTTCCGACATTCTTGCGACAATCCTTGTCCAGTTTCGCCGTTGCGCTGTTGAATAACGCCGCCGGAGACTACGGGGACCATGCCGTTGCGGCCGTTGGAATAACAATGAGGGTTCTTATGTTGGGCATGATGGTTCTATTCGGATACGGTCAAGCATTTCAACCGGTTGCTGGCTATAATTACGGCGCGAAGAAGTTTTCGAGAGTCTTCGAAGCTCTGAGATTTTCGGTGATCGTGACAACTGTCTTTGCAACGGTTTTTGCCATAATCGGATTGACAATACCTGGTTCGATTATCAGCATCTTCAGTAATGATCCCGAAGTCATCGATGTGGGTTCCAGAGCCTTTAGAGCGGTAAACATCTTCTTTCCCACATTCGGCTTCGTGATTACTTTTACAGTTCTATTTCAGGCTCTTGGAAAGGGTTTCGCAGCAGGATTGTTGTCGATGTCGAAGCAAGGTTTCTTTCTAATACCGGCGATACTATTCTTGCCAAGGATTTTCGGGCTCAATGGGGTCATTTATTCTCAGACAGTTGCCGATTTCTTTACACTGTTTGTAGCCGCTATTCTTGCCGTAGCGATTGTCAAGAAACTAAAGTCTCAAAGCAAGGAGTTTTCTCTTGTTGAGGAAGGCAGGCAGTGATTATCTGAATATCACCGGCGAATGACCGTCTTTTATGAAGGCCCATGACATATCCTTTGAAGTGTGCCCGATCCCGATATTGCCATATCTGTCGAGCGCAATTAGGCCGCAGTCACAGTCGAAGTATCTGGCTCTCTCGAGAGCGATGTCTACGGATTTTTGAGCGGGGTATTGCTCCATGAAGAAGGCGACCAGCCTGCTCAGAGTGAGCTTCATGATCTTTTCTCCATGACCCGTTGCGGAGACTGCACCGAACGAGTCCGCATAGGTTCCGGCACCCAAAATGGGACTATCTCCCACCCTGCCGAAGCTTTTCATCATCATTCCACCCGTGGATGTTCCGGCGACCATTCTTCCGTGGTCATCTATTGCGACCGCACCGCAGGTAGAGTGATACTCCTCGGCCTTTTTTGCCAGCTTGATGCTCTTTCCAAATCTAGTCTTCTCGCCTCTCGCGATTCTCTCAAGTTCATCTTTCCATTGGAGGTGCCTTTTTGGAACGATCAAGTCATCTTCCCTCGGAAACCCTAGAACTGTAACAAACTCCTCCAGTTCGTCTCCGGCAAGCAAAACATGATCGGTTTGTTCCATGACCGCCCTTGCCACCGTTATGGGATGGAGAATCCTCTTCAGTCCGGAAACCGCACCCGCATTTAGGTTGTTGTCCATTATCGCAGCATCCATTTCGATATCGCCGCGATAAGTAAGCACAGATCCCCTGCCGCAGTTGAAGGTGGGATCTTCTTCCATCACGGACACGGCGGTAACAACTGCTTCTTCTGCGTTGTTCATCTTTTGAAGAGTTGAGAATCCCTGCTTGACAGCCTCTTCGACTCCTCTTCTGTGTTCGTCTGCGTCTATTACGTCACTAAAACTTCCGGTACCGCCGTGCACAATGATGGCCTTCATACAAACTCCTCGTTTCAAGCAAAAGTGCCTTTCTTGATGAAAAGAAGAACACTCCTCTCTAAAAAGCAGTTCAGATGCCGCGGTGGGCTAAGTCAATTCCCCTCTTCGATTCCTTTTTTCTTTTCATAAAACTTGAGCCTTCACAAACAAGCGATGAAACTACTTGCTCTTTCCTTCAGTACTTATTGCCTTGTATCCTCTCTCCTCTACCTCAAACAACCTTCTCATCTCCTCCATGCCGGTCTTCTTCTCGCTTAGGATGATGAAGTTCCCTATCATTTCCGCTACTGCAACGGGTCCGACGAAGGAATTCCCAAACAGAAGTGAGTTGTTCTCGCACAAAATCGACGAATAGGCTTTTGAATAGACCGGACAGTCAATGGAATCTGTAACGAGCAGAGTTCTTACGGTTCTTTCACGTGCAAAGTCGATCATGTATTCCACTTCTTTTGAGTATGGAGGAAAGGTCATCACTATCAGAGCGTCATTTCTTTCCATTAGCTTTATTTTGAAGGAAAAGTCGGAGACCGATCCCGACAGCAACCAGGTTGGCTTCCGCTGGAGAACGGAGATTGTGTAGCGCATCAACGAAACCACGTGCCTTGTAGCGCCAAAGCCTCCGAAATAGATGTTCCTGGCTGTCCTTATAGTCTCTACCCATTTGTGAAGCTCTTCTTCTCTGATCCCGGACAGAGTGTTTTTGAGACTGTTGATCTCATTTTGTCTTAGCAATTTCAACTGGTTTTCAACCGGAGCCATGTCGAGTTCGGTCGTTGCGATCTTCTCGTACGGTAGAAGTCTTCTCCTGAGCTCATGCTGGATCGCCTTTTTCATTTCATTGAACCCCGAGAAACCGAGTCGCCTCGAGAATCTGACTACAGATGCCTTGCTAGCCCCGGCCATAGAACTCAGTTCTTCAATAGACATGAATCCCACTTGTGAGTATTCTTTGAGAATATAGGTTGCTATCCTCTTGTAAGCTGGCGATAAATCATCTTTTATTTTTGCTATTTCTTCGGATACCATTGTTATCAACCTTTCCGCAAGGAATTAGTTAATCAAGGATTCTATGAAACTATCTTTTCATAATGATAGCATAGTGAAACTATATTTTCATAAGTGTATTTACTATTACTGCAGGAAAACTAGTTAATCATTGAGATATTTAGGTGTGACTCTCGATACTCTGCTTCTTTAGAAGCAATTTGATTGATTGGGTGCATTCAAAACATGTTGAAACTTGTTTTGAGGTATTCTACTTAAGGCTTCCTGAAAAAGCGTACAAAGCGCATGAATAGTGAAGTACAGGCGAATAATGTGGTATAATGGTGCAAGGGAAAACAAGGTATAGACTCAAAAAGCTTGCAC
>Ga0209614_1000267_pt1 | contig 48015 bp, 41 predicted proteins | sample BlaSprsedimmetaG_FD_185484 | JGI IMG/M metagenome (GOLD analysis project Ga0209614, IMG submission 185484) | Hot spring sediment bacterial and archeal communities from California, USA to study Microbial Dark Matter (Phase II) - Blank Spring... ...
TCTTCGCCTTTGCGGCGTGAATAATATTACGAGCGCGTTACGAAGGTTGGCAGGCAAAATCCATTTGATTTTCAACCTCCTCGGCCTCTAACCTATCCCCTGGACCTCTATGCCACCGGCCCAACGGAGACGTGCGCCCAAAATCATGCCAACCTGCTCAATTATCCCCAGCAGCAACACATTTGCGCCCGACAAACTCTGCACACCTTCTGTTTTTTATCCCCTCAGCTCTGTCTCGTTACTGACGCTTACCCCTACAACTTTAATTTGACGGGGCCGTGGGGGCGGGGCCGGTCCGCCGGTGTCCCGGCCGGTTCCGCTTTTGTCGGGGATGTCTTGTTCTTCGGGTGAAAACAGCGTATTATGCCCGTTTGTCGCGTCAATGTCGCAGCCGGGGGAAGCCTTCATTCAACAAACGGTGATCATGGAGAAAAAGCACATTCTGGGACAAGGGGCCGCCGCGGCCTGGCCGATATGCCTGGGATATTTTCCCGTCGGTCTGGCTCTTGGCGTTCTGGCGGATCAGGCCGGCATACCGTTCTGGGCCGTGGGCTTGATGTCCGTGCTGGTTTTTGCCGGCAGCGCCCAGTTCATCGCCGTTGCCATGCTGGCTGCAGGGGCCTCGGCCTGGCCGATTGTGATGACGACGTTTGTGGTCAACCTGCGGCACATTCTGATGAGTTCGGCCCTTGCCGTTTTTCTGCCGGGTTTAAGCCGCGGCTTTCTCTCGCTGTTCGCCTACGGCATAACCGATGAAAGCTTTGCGGTCAACATGACCCGTTTCAGGAAAGGCCAGTGGGATCGATGGCGCGCTCTGGTTGTCAATCATTTGTCCAACCTCGCCTGGATTGTCTCGACCATGGCCGGTTCGCTGGCCGGCCAGTTCATACCCCGGGGGGCACTGGGCATTGATTACGCGTTGACCGGAATGTTCATCTGTCTGCTGGTCTATCAGCTCCGGGGGAGGATATATGTGCTGACCGGCGTTGCGGCGGCGATTATCGCCACCGTCTGGTATCTCCTGGTCCCGGGCAATTCATATATTGTGGTTGCTTCGGCCGTCGCCGCCACCATAGGGTTTGTTGCCGGCCGCCTGGCGCGGAGGAAACGATGACGGGGATTGACTATGTCGTCCTGTTCGCCGGCATGGGCCTTGTCACCTATATACCCCGCTGGCTGCCCTTGCTGTTCCTGTCGCACAAACGTTTGCCGCGGTGGCTGATTGACTGGCTGAACCTGATACCTGCGGCCATTCTGAGCGCCCTGCTGGCCCCCTCCCTGTTTACGGAGTCGGCGCCCAGGGCTCTGGACTTCGGCAGGCTGGAGCTGCTCGTTGCGGTGCCCACCTTTCTGTTCGCCATCAAAACCAGGAGTCTGGGGGGAACGGTTCTGGCAGGCATGCTGCTGTACTGGCTGGCCGGTCTGGTCTCGTAGCGTAACCCTGATGGAAGTCCTGGCGGCCAGGCGCAAACCCGGTGCTCCTGTCCGCCGGGAGGGAAGGAAGGATGAAAACTCCTGGGAAAGGATGACGGTTGCAGTATATAATACTTCGAGGAAGCTTTCGGTATCGCAAATTTCTTGCCGGCCTGCGCCGGGAGTTCGATGGGGTCGGCGGGCCGGCCTGCGCCGGACGGGAAACAATCCCCGGCATGACCTGGGCCTTTGGATGCCGGCAGGGTGAGAGAATGAAATATGTCGAAGTTATAGCCGAAGCGAGCAGTTCGAACACCGTCCAGGCGGTGGCGGAAAAGGCGAAGGCGGCCGATTTCCGGCTTGGCGCGGTGGGGGAAGACGGCATGCGGCAGATGCGCATGCTGGTCAGCGACGATCATCTGCAGGTGGCGCTGGACAGCCTGCAGAACACCCTCGGCGCTCAGCCGACGGCGCGTATCGCGGTGCTGGCCTTGGAGGCGTACCTGCCGAAGCCGGACGAAGATACACGAAAGCAGGAGGACCAGGCGACAGCGGCCCGCGAGTCCCTGTACGAGGGGGTGGAAAAAAACGCCCAGCTTGACAGCGGCTTCCTGGTGCTGGTTGCCCTGTCCACGGTGGTGGCGGCGATCGGCCTGATCGAAAACAATGTCGCCGTTGTGATCGGCGCCATGGTCATCGCGCCTCTGCTCGGGCCGAACCTTGCCCTCAGTCTCGGTACGGCCCTGGGTGACATTGTCCTGATGCGGAAAGCGGTTCAGACCCTTTTCGCGGGAATTCTGCTGGCCGTGGCCTTGTCCGTTGGCCTCGGCATGCTGTGGCAGTCCGACATCACCAGCCGGGAGCTGCTGCTGCGCACCGAGGCCGGTCTTGATTCCGTTGCCCTGGCGCTGGCTTCAGGCGCCGCCGCCGCCCTGTCCCTGACCACTGGCCTGTCCAGCGTGCTGGTCGGGGTCATGGTCGCGGTCGCCTTGCTGCCGCCGGCGGCGGCACTGGGGCTGATGCTGGGCCAGGCCCGCTTCGATCTGGCAGTCGGCGCGGGTTTACTGCTCGGGATCAACATCGTGTGCATCAACCTGGCCGGCAAGATCGTTTTCTTCATCAAGGACATCCGCCCGCGGACATGGCTGGAAAAGGAAAAGGCAAAACGGGCCATGGTCGTCTATACCGCTGTGTGGCTGGTGACCCTGTTGCTGCTGATCCTTGCCATTTACGCCCGTCGGTCAATGGCCTCGTAGCTCCGGGGAACGGCAGGGTTTTTCGATTCCGATGAGATATTTCCGGCGACTATGCTGATAAATTTGCACTCATCGGTATCGGGATCGAATCCTTGATTGCAGAGTGGCAGAGGAGATTTTGTCATTATTGAGTTCTTGCCGTGCATCCGCTTGATTTACCGTTATGTCATTCATGAGCAGACCAGAAGTCAGAAGCCCGGAAGGAGCTTGCCGCTTCGCTGTAGGTTTATTCAAGCTGTCCGAAATCGAAATCGGGATCGAGGGGGGTGAAATCGTATGAAAAAAGGATTCCTGCTTTTCATCCCGGTGGCTGTTGTGCTTGCCGGGTCAGTGGCTGCGGCCCTGTACTTTTTCACGGAGCGGGACCAGAGGGCGGAAAACGCGATCACCCTGTACGGCAACGTGGAAATACGGGAAGTGCAGCTCGCCTTCCAGGATGCCGGCCGTATTCAACACATAGCGGTTGACGAGGGGGCGTTGGTGCACGGGGGCATGCTGCTGGCGGAAATCGACCCGGCCCGCTACCGCCTGGAAGTTCAACGCCTGGAGGGAGAAGTCGAGGCCCAGAAGCAGCTGGTCGAACGCTTGCGGAAGGGCAGCCGGCCCCAGGAAATTGAAAAAGCCCGGGCGGCGGAAAAAGCCGCCGAGACGATTTTGGCCGACGCCGGGAACAATTACGCGAGAACGGAAAAACTGTTTGTCCTGAACAAGATTTCCCGGCAGCAGGTCGACACCGCCCTGTCCGCCCTGGCCGAGGCCGAAGCGGGAATGGAGACAGCGCGGCAGGAGCTGTCCCTGGCCCTGGAGGGGCCCCGGCGCGAGGACATTGCCCAGGCCGAGGCCGGGCTGCGGGCGCTGGAGGCGGGCCTGGACCTGGCCCGGCAGAAATATGAGGATACCAGGCTGTATGCGCCGGCCGAGGGCGTCATCCACAACCGCATCCTTGAACCTGGAGCCATGGCCGCCCCGGGCAGCCCGGTGCTGACCCTTGCCCTGACCGAGCCCCTCTGGGTCAGGGCCTATATCACCGAGCCGGATCTGGGCAGGGTGGAGCAGGGCATGCGGGCGGAAATCAGGACCGACAGCTACCCCGACAAGGTGTACCCCGGCTGGCTCGGGTTTGTGTCGCCGACGGCGGAATTTACCCCCAAAAGTGTGGAGACGCCGGAATTGCGGACCAGGCTGGTGTACAGGGCCCGCATTTTCGTCTGCAACCCGGAGGGTGAACTCCGTCTCGGCATGCCGGTTACGGTGACGCTGCTGCGGGGCAGCGGGGACCGGCCGCTGCCCTCCTCGCCCTGCGATGAACCGGCGGCTGGCCGATAAGCGGGCCGGTCCCGGCGGCGGCATGAGATCGAACGGCACGGGGAAGAAACCGTGAACGACCTACCGGCCATCGTGGTGCGCAAGGTCACCAGGACTTTTGCCGTCCCGGGGCAGACCGTGGTGGCCCTGGAGGACATTGACGCCGTTATCCGTCCCGGCATGGTCACCGGCCTCATCGGACCCGACGGGGCGGGTAAGTCAACCTTCATGCGCCTGTGCGCCGGCCTCCTGGTCGCTGACAGGGGCGAAATTACGGTTCTGGGGATCGATGTCCGGCGGGAGCCCATGCGCGTCCAGTCGCGCATCGGCTATATGCCCCAGCGTTTCGGCCTGTACGAGGACCTGACGGTCCGGGAAAATATGGAGCTGTACGCGGACCTGCAGGGCGTCCCGCCGGCCGAGCGGGCCGGCCGTTATGAGGAGCTGCTGAAGATGGCCGGTCTGGAGCGGTTTACCGGCCGTCTGGCCGGCAAGCTGTCGGGCGGGATGAAGCAGAAGCTGGGACTGGTCTGCGCCCTGGTGCGGCAGCCGGACCTGCTGCTGCTGGACGAACCGACGGTTGGAGTGGATCCCGTATCCAGGCGCGAACTGTGGAACATCGTCTACCGGCTGGTCGACCGGTGGAGGGTGGCCGTGCTCCTCAGCACCGCCTACCTCGACGAGGCCCAGCGCTGCGCCGAGGTCCTGCTGCTCCACAAAGGGCGGGTGATCGGCCAGGATGACCCGGCCGTCCTGGGCCGCAGCATGGAGGGCCGGACCTTTCTGGCCGCGGCTTCCGGCATGGGCAGACGGAGGCTCCAAAGCAAGATCGAAGCCGGGCCGGAGGTGCTGGACGCCCTGGCCACCGGCCGCCGGATCAGAATCATCACCCGGGAAAGCCGGGCTCCGGACCTGGAAAAGAGGGGGGCAGCGGATAACATCGACATCAGTCCGGCCCCGCCCCGTTTTGAAGATTACTTCATCGCCCGGCTTAAGACGGACACCGGGAGCGAAGACGCCCGCGGGAAGATCATTCTCCGCAATCCCCCGCCGGCAGAGGGGGGAGATGATGACAGCGTTATTGTCGCCGATGAGCTTGAACGCAGGTTCGGGGCCTTCCGGGCGGTGAAGGGCGTAAGCTTCCGGGTCGGGCGGGGTGAAATTTTCGGCCTGCTGGGCGCCAATGGCGCGGGAAAGACCACGACCTTCCGTATGCTGTGCGGCCTGCTGCCCATCACCTCCGGGCAATGCGAGGTGGCCGGCATGGATCTGCGTGAGGCGGCGGCCGAGGCCCGGGGGAAAATCGGCTACATGGCCCAGAAATTTTCCCTGTACGGCAGCCTGACCGTGCTCCAGAATCTGCAGTTTTTCAGCAGCGCCTACGGGCTGCGCGCCGCGCGCCGCCGGGAGCAGATTCGATGGGCCCTGGACACCTTTGATCTTGACCGCTACGCGGGGACCGAAAGCCGGATGCTGCCCCAGGGCTACAAACAGCGGCTGGCCCTGGCCGTCGCCCTGATGCACGAACCGGCCATCCTCTTTCTGGACGAGCCCACCTCCGGCATCGATCCCCTGGCCCGGCGGGAGTTCTGGGCCCACATCAATTCCCTGGCCGAACAGGGGGTCACCGTCCTGGTGACCACCCATTTCATGGAAGAGGCGGAATACTGCGACCGCCTGCTGATCATGGCCGAGGGGGAGGCGCTGGCCCAGGGGACCCCGGAGGATATCAAGGCCATGGTCCGGGGCGGCGAGGGAGAGGATGTCGACATGGAACAGGCTTTTATCGGCCTGCTGGAGTCCCGGCAGGGGGCGGAGGCCGGCATATGAGTTCCGTCACCTTCATGCGGCTGCGGGGATTTGTCCGCAAGGAGTGGCTCCAGATCGTCCGCGACCCCTCCAGCATCGGCATCGCCTTTGTTCTGCCGGTCCTGCTGCTGATCGTTTTCGGCTACGGTGTTTCCCTGGACGCCCGGGATATTCCGCTGGCCATCGTGGTCGAGCATCCCGGCCCGAAGGCCGGCAGTTTTGCCGCCGGGTTTTATCACTCCCCCTATTTCGTGCCGCTGCCCATGCCGACCATCCAGGAGGCGGAACAGGCCCTCCGGGAAGCGAAAGTGGACGGCATCATCTGGCTGCGGGAAAATTTCGACCGCGGCTATCTGCGGCGGAGTGAACCGCCCATCGGCATCATCATTAACGGGCTTGACGCCAACACAGCCAGGCTGGTGGAGGGATACGTGCAGGGGGTGTGGGCGGGATGGATTGACCGGCAGGCCGAGGAGGAGGGCATTGCGGCGTCGGTGCCGGTCAGGCTGGAGCAGCGCATCTGGTACAACCCTGAAGTCCGCTCCACCGATTTCCTGGTCCCGGGCATTATCGCGGTGGTCATGACCCTGATCGGCGCCCTGTTGACCGCCCTGATCATCGCCAGGGAATGGGAACGGGGGACCATGGAGGCCATGCTCGTCACCCCGGTCACGGTGCGCGACATCCTGGCCGGCAAGCTGCTTCCCTACTTTTTTCTCGGCATGGGCGGTTTCACCCTTTCCACCCTGATGGCGGTTTTTCTCTTTGACGTGCCCCTGCGGGGGTCGCTGTGGGTCCTGGTGGCCGCCTCGTCCCTGTTCCTCCTGACGGCCCTGGGCATGGGACTGCTCATCTCCACGGTCGCCAGGTCGCAGTTCGTGGCCGCCCAGGCCGCCATCCTCGTCACTTTTCTGCCGGCCTTTCTCCTGTCGGGGTTCATTTTCGACATCAGCAGCATGCCGCCCGTGGTCCAGGGCATAACCCACCTGATCGCCGCCAGGTACTACGTGGCCATCCTCCAGACCCTGTTTCTGGTCGGCGACGTCTGGGCCGTCATTCTTCCCAACATGCTGGCCCTGCTGGCCATGGCCCTGCTTTTCCTCGGCGTTGTCTTTAAAAAAACCGTCAAGCGGCTGGAATAGGGGAAGCAGATGGTCGTACGCATCCTGGCCCTGATCCGCAAGGAATTCCTGGCCCTCTTCCGGGACAAAAAGAGCCGCCTGACGATCATCGTCCCGCCCGTTATCCAGCTGCTGGTCTTCGGCTATGCGGCGACATTTGATCTCAATCACGTCCGGTTCGCCCTGTTCAACGAGGACGGCGCCGCTTCCTCACGCGAACTGGCGGCGCGCTTCAGCGGATCACCCGCGTTCGAGCTGGCGGAAATCATTCACAGCGAGGCCGAAATCGCCCCGCTTATCGACTCCAGAAATGTCCTGGCGGTGCTGCACATCGGTCCGCGCTGTTCGGCCGATCTGGCCCGGGGAAAGGAATGCGTGCTCCAGGTGCTCATCGACGGCCGCAATTCCAATACCGCCATGCTGGCCCTCAATTATGTCCGTAACATCGTCATGGAATTCAACCGGGATTGGATCGAAGACCAGGACGGCCGGGTCATGCCGGCCCGGCTCTCGGTCCGGCCCTGGTTCAACCCCAACCTGGAGAGCAGGTGGTTTTTTATCCCGGGGATCATCGCCCTGATTTCGATGGTGGTCACCCTGGTGGTCATTGCCCTGTCGGTGGCCAGGGAACGGGAGGACGGCACCTTCGATCAGCTGCTGGTGACGCCGCTGCATCCCTGGGAAATCATGATCGGCAAGGCCGTTCCCGGCATCCTCATCGGTGTCGGCGAGGCCTCGGTTATCCTGCTGCTGGCCGTGGTCTGGTTCAAGATTCCGCTTCAGGGCAGCCTGCTGTCCCTCTACCCGGCGCTGGCCATCTATGTCCTGTCGATCGTCGGGGTCGGGCTGATGATCTCATCCATCTCGGCAACCCAGCAGCAGGCCCTGCTCGGCGCCTTCCTCTTCATCGTCCCGGCGGTGATCCTCTCCGGCTTTTCCACGCCCATCGCCAACATGCCTCCCTTCATGCAGGCCCTGACCTATCTTGATCCCATGCGCTACTTTCTGATCATCGTCCGGCGGGTTTTTCTTGAGGGGGCGGGGCTCGGCTATTTCTGGCGGGAGATCTGGCCGATGACGGTCATTGCCGTGGTCACCCTGGGAACGGCTGTCCGGTTCTTCCGCCACCGGCTGTACTGATTCAGCGGCCGGTGAACACCTGCCGGCGGAACGGGTCCAGGGAGCGGACGATGCATTTTTGTCAGGCACCGGCCAGCAGCATAGCGGCCCACTCCCCCTGATATTCGACGGACAGGGTTTTCATGCTGTTGGCACCGTACAGTCGGGCAAGATGCTGTTCCTGTTCGCCCCGCAGTATCCCGGACAGAACGAGCCGTCCGTTGCGGCCCAGCAGGCGTCCGAGTTCGGGCGCCATTTCGGCCAGGACGTCGTGGACGATATTGGCGCAGATGAGATCACAGGGCCCAGGCAGGTCCGACGGAGAGCGGCCGGAAACGTCGATGATCCCTTCCAGGCCGTTGGCGCGGATATTGTCCTGGCGATGCCGACGGCCTCGGGATCATTGTCGACGGCCGTGACCCGCTCGGCGCCGAATACCGCGGCGGCCATGGCCAGGATGCCGGTGCCGGTTCCCACGTCCAGTACCGTTTTCGGGGGGCTGCCGGTCGGGTTGCGGAAACAGGCGGCAATGAGCGACAGGGCCATCCTGGTGGAGGCGTGCTGACCGGTGCCGAAGGCCATGCCCGGGTCCATGATGATCACCCGCCGGTTTTCTCCGGGCCGGTCATCCTCCCAGGAGGGTTTGATGACCAGCCCCGGTATGACCTCGAAGGCGGAAAAAAATTGCCGCCAGCTGGTTGCCCAGTCCTGATCATCGATTATTTCAGTGTTCGGGGAGGGAGGGGGCAGGTCGTAGAGACCGTACAGGCGGTTGAGCTCGGGGATGACGCGCTTGAGCCATTCATCAGCGGCCGCCTCGCTCTCCAGGGCGAAGAAACCGGTGATCGCATTGACACCCTGGTCAGGAAGAGGGCGGATATCGACCCCGACCCCGCTCAGCAGGCCGATCAGGTCGGAAACCGCTTCTGTTGCGGCAGCCGGGCAGGCAACGGTTATTTTCAGCCAGCGGGCGGTGGTGTTCATCGGATGCGTTTTTCCTCCCACGTTGAATCAATTTCGGTTATATGCTATACACTATGCAGTTCATGATACCAGCGGCAAGACGCTTTTTGCCGCAACTCGAAAACAGTCCGGGCATGGGCAGGTCCCAGTCCGGTGAAGGGGAAGACAGTTGCTGTACACGAAGATGACACAAGCGGCAGCCGCCCCGGCCCGCCGCTGCAACCTTTCCCGGGGCGGGCGGCCATGAAGCGGACAGTCCGGTTTCTGCCCGACAATATAACCGTAACCGTTGACCAGGGCGACAATTTATTGAGCGCCGCCGCCGCCGCCGGTGTGTATATTTCCGCCTACTGCGGGGGCGATGGCGTCTGCGGCAAATGCAGGGTTCACATCGACGAAGGTGAGGTCTTTTCGGACCGTTCAACATTGAAAAAGGAGGAATGGGACCGGGGAATGCGTCTCGCCTGCCAGTCCGCCGTTCAGACGGACCTGATGGTCACCGTGCCGGAAAGGACGGCGGAGGGCCGCGCGGCCCTCAAGCGCAAGCCCAAGACCACCAGGACCATATCCGCCCGGTCCCTGGAGAAGCTGATCGGCACCTGGAATGTCGATCCGCCGGTGACCAAGCTGTACCTGGAACTGAACCCGCCGACCCTGCAGGACAATATTTCCGACATGCAGAGGGTGATGCGGGGATTCAAGCTGGCCAGACCCGGGGAGCTTGAACCGACCTACGACCACCCGGAACTGATCCGGGTTCTGCCCGAGGTGCTGCGCGAATCTGACTGGAAGGTAACCCTGCTCCTCCTGCACGGCAAGCGGGAAGAGGAGCCCGACCGCATCATCGATGTCGAGCCGGGAGATACAACGGCCCGCCTGTACGGACTGGCGGTGGACATCGGCACCACGACCTGCAGCGGGGTGCTGATCGATCTGAACACCGGCGAAATCATCGCCGAGTCATCGGGCTACAATGCCCAGATCCGGTACGGCGAGGATGTCATCTCCCGCATCATCTATGCCGCCCGCCCCGGGGGGTTGCGGGCTATGCAGGACAAGGTCGTCGCCACCATCAACGGGATCATCGAGGACATCTGCCGCAACATGATCATCAGTCCGGCCGATATCAGTTATATCATGGCCGCCGGCAACACGGTCATGTCCCACCTCCTGCTGGGGCTCGATCCCAGGTATATACGGGAGGCGCCCTATGTGCCAAGCGTCAGCCAGTTCCCGCTGACCAAGGTTGCGGCATTGGGAATCCACGCCCACCCGAGCGTCCGTCTTTTTCTCTACCCCTGCATTTCCAGCTATGTCGGCGGCGACATCGTCTCCGGGGTGCATGCCTGCCAGATGGCCAAGTCGGAGGAAATCAGCCTCTTTATCGATATCGGCACCAACGGGGAAATCGTCGTCGGCAACAGGGACTGGATGGTGTGCGCCGCCTGCTCGGCCGGTCCGGCCTTCGAGGGCGGAGGCATCAGGTACGGCATGCGGGCCTCCAGCGGTGCCATCGAAAATTTTCATATCCATCCCGAGACCTATGACCCCATGATCATCACCATCGGCCGGATCAAACCGAGCGGCATATGCGGCTCCGGCCTGATTTCCATTGTCTCGGAACTGCTGGAGGCAAAGGTTATCGACCAGCAGGGCAAGTTCAACCGCAACCTGGACCATCCCCGCATCCGTGAAGGGGACGATGGCTGGGAGTACGTCCTGGCTTGGAGCCAGGACTCCCTGATCGGCGAGGACATCGCCATCACCGAGGTGGACCTCGACAACCTGATGCGCGCCAAGGGGGCGATGTATGCCGGCTATCAGACCCTGCTGAGCTCGGTGGGACTCGGGTTTGACGATCTGGAGCGGGTCATTCTGACCGGTAACTTCGGAGCGTTCATCGACCTGGAACGGGCGATCTGCATTGGCCTGCTCCCGGATATCGCCCGGGACCGCTTTTTTTACCTCGGCAACGCCTCTCTGCTGGGTTGTCAGATCAGTCTGACCGATGTGCAGCGGTTCAGGGAGCGGGTGAAGGTGCGGCAGCTGATCACCAATATGGAGCTATCGGAAAATCCCGAGTTCATGACCTATTATATGGCATCCCTGTTTCTCCCCCACACCGATATGAGCCTTTTCCCCAGCGTCCGGGAGAAACTGGCGCGATAACCGTGCAAAGCTGCCGGGGGCCGCTCCAGTCCCGCCTGTCGCTACGATAATGGATATTGACAAGGCAAAATGAATTGTTTAATATGATAATTTTCTAACGAGGCGACATGCGGGTGTAGCTCAGTTGGTAGAGCACAAGCTTCCCAAGCTTGGGGTCGCGGGTTCGAGCCCCGTTGCCCGCTCCAGCAAACACTGGTCGGCTCGCCGGTCTTTTCTTCTGGAGGAGAAAAGGCTGGATCATACGCGGTTGCCGCCGTGGTGTGAAAAGTGGGCTCTGCCCGCTTTTTTTATTGGCTTCGGACGGAATTGCAGGATGCCGGGCGAGTGGGCATGGAAATGGAAAAGATTGTGTCGGACATAGCCGAATATGCAGATCCCCTGCTTGGGGACATGGGACTTGAACTCGTCGAGGTCCAGTTCAGGCGGGAAGGTCACGGCTGGGTGCTCCGCCTCTTCATAGACAGCGAAACGGGAGTCACCCTTGACGACTGCGCCGCCGTCAGCCGGGAGATAAGCGCCTGGCTTGACGTCGAGGACATGATCGATCACCCCTATCATCTGGAGGTGTCCTCGCCGGGGCTGGAGCGGCCGTTGACGAAGATTGACGATTTCAGGCGGTTCACCGGACGGAAGGCTCGGATCAAGCTCAGGGAGCCGAAGGACGGGCAGCGGGTGTTCACCGGCACCCTGGAGGGAGTCGCCGGGGACTGTATCACCGTTGTCGCCGACGGCAGGTCGGTACAGATTATGTTCGAGGAAATCGCCAGGGCCAGGCTGACCCTCTAACCAACGGGATGCAGCGGCCGCCGGGGTGACGCCGGGAACAGGGGAGTGGACAATACGTAAAGCCGTCCGCGGCCATTGAGTCATTTGGAGCAGAAAAATGAATACGGAAAACTTGAAACGGATTATCGACCAGATCAGCAGAGACAAGGGCATTGACAGGGCTTTGCTGGTGGAGGCCATTGAAGAGGCTGTCCGGTCCGCCGCCCGGAAAAAATATGGAAGCCGCCGTGATATCGAGGTGCAGTTCAACGAAGAAACGGGCGAAATAGAAGTATTCCAGTACCGGACGGTTGTCGACAAGGTCGAGGACGAGGAAACGGAAATTTCCCTGGAAGAAGCCAGGCGGCTTGACCCGGAGGTGGAACTGGAAGACGATCTGGGGGAAAAGATCCTCGATATTTCCGGCCTGGGGCGCATAGCCGCCCAGTCGGCCAAGCAGGTCATCATTCACCGCATGCGGGACGCGGAGCGGGATGTCATCTACGAGATGTTCCGCGACCGTCAGGGATCGATAGTCAACGGTATTGTCCAGCGCTTCGAGCGGGGCAACATGATCGTCAATCTGGGCCGGACCGACGCCGTTCTGCCCCGGGATGGTCAGATCCCGAAACGCTCCTTCAAGCAGGGGGACAGGATCAGGGCCTACCTGCTGGAGGTCCGCCAGGACAGCCGCGATTCACAGCTGATCCTGAGCCGGACCTGCAATGAATTTCTCATCAAGCTGTTTGAGATGGAAGTGCCCGAAATCGCCGAAGGCATAGTCAAGATCATGGGGGCGGCCAGGGAGCCCGGCTTCCGGGCCAAGATCGCCGTCTCCTCAACCGAATCGGACGTCGATCCGGTCGGGGCCTGCGTCGGCCTGAAAGGGTCGCGGGTGCAGAATGTTGTCCAGGAACTGCAGGGTGAACGCATCGACATCGTTCCCTGGAGCCCGGATCCGGCAAAATATGTGTACAATGCCCTGGCCCCGGCCGAGGTTTCCATGGTGATCGTCGACGAGGAAAACCATCAGCTCCTGGTGGTCGTCCCCGATGACCAGTTGTCGCTGGCCATCGGCCGCCAGGGGCAGAACGTCCGTCTTGCCTCCCGGCTCATGAACTGGCGCATTGACGTCAAGAGCGAATCACGGTATGCCAATCTTGAGGATCCGGGCTACCGGAGCCTGATCACCGTGGAGGGCGTTGATGAAAACCTGGCCGACAAACTGTTTGCCGCGCAGATAACCTCGGCGGCCAAACTTGCCGCCGCGGATATTGACCAGATTTGCGAAGCGGCAAAGGTGGATGAGGATCGGGCCGAAAAGATCAGGGATGCGGCGGCGATAGAGGTCGCCAATGCGGCAGCCGTTGAAGAGGAAAGCCAATCGATTGAGGAGCAGGCCCCCGAGGATCCATCGGCGGGCATCGTGGAGCCCATCGACAACGAAGAGGAATGAAACGGGGCCACATCCCCATACGGACATGCAGGGCGTGCGGACGAAAAGCGTCCCGGGCGGAACTCGATCGACTGGTCATGAGGGAGGACCGGTTGACGGTTGACGAAAGCCGGGACCAAACCGGGCGCGGCATATATTGCTGCAGGAACACAGCCTGCCGGGAACGGCTGATCGCCAGGACGGGGAAACGAAAAAAAAGGATCGCCTTTTCTGTGCAGAAACGTAAAGAGGACGGGAGTAATCAATGAGCAAAGTTCGCATCTATGAACTGGCTAAAGAGGTCGGGCTCAAAAGCAAGGAGCTGGCTGACAAGCTGATGGAGATGGGATATCCGATCAAAAGCCACAGTTCGACGGTCGACGAGGATACTGCCGCTGAAATTCGCCGGACGGTTTTGGGAAAAACCACCGTCGAAGTGACCGAGCAGAGGATCGAGGTAAGGAAGCGGCCCGGAGCCGACAGGCAGGCCGCCACGGTGATCCGTCGTCGTTCCAAGGCCGACAAGGAAGAACTTGCCCGCAAGGCGGAGGAAGAGGAAGCCGGTCTGGCGGCGGAGGAAGCGGCCAAAGAGGCGGAGGCCGAGGCGGAGGCGGCCGGCGAAGCAGAGGCCATGGTCCCTGAGACGGGGGCAGTCCAGGAAATTGAAACGGAAGAGGCCTCGGAGGAAGCGGTTGCGGAAGAGGCGGCGCAGTCTGAGGAAACGGAAGGGGTTGAGCCCGGGTTGGAAGGAGAGGCGGCGGTCGCGGAATCCGACCAGGAGAAGCCGGTCAAAAAGGAAAAGAAGAAAGGCAGAAAACTGGTTAAGGTTGTCGGCATGGTTGAGATCGACATCCAGCCGGAAAAGAAGCCGAAACCGCTCCGGCGTCCGACAAGGACGGTTGAAATTGCTAAAGCAGCGGGTGCGGGAGCCGTCAGTGAAGAAGATCGGGCGCTCGGCAAGGGAAAAAAGAAGGCCAAGCGGGTTGTTTCCATAATGGACGAAGAGGAGCGGGTACGCAAACCGGGCAAGGGGCCGCGTAAAGGCCGCCAGCGGATTGATTTCACCGCCGGAGGAGACGCCGAATTCATGCGTCCGCGGAAGGCCCGCAGAAAGAAGGAAGTGAGCCGGAGGGAACAAGAGGCGCCTATGCTCGCAGCGGAAACCAAAGCCATCAAAAAACGGATCAAAGTCTATGAGACGATATCCGTGGGCGATCTGGCCAAACGGATGGGCGTCAAATCCAGTGAAATCATTGCCAAACTGATGTCGCTGGGAGTGCTGGCCACCCTGAATCAGGCGCTGGATGTGGAGACGGCGGGGCTGGTGGCCTCCGATTTCGGTTTTGAGGTCGAGCAGGGCATGACCGAGGAACTGGGGGTAATAAGCCTCGAGGAGCAGGAGCAGGGCGGAGAGGAAAAGCCGCGGCCGCCGGTGGTCACGGTCATGGGGCATGTCGATCACGGCAAGACCTCGATTCTGGACGCCATCCGCAAGACTGATGTGGCCGTCGGCGAAGCGGGCGGCATCACGCAGCATATCGGCGCCTATCACGTTCAGGCCGCGTCCGGCGATATTGTCTTTGTCGATACCCCCGGCCATGCGGCGTTTACGGAGATGCGGTCCCGGGGCGCCAAGGTGACGGACATCGTTGTCCTTGTGGTCGCGGCGGATGACGGCGTCATGGAGCAGACGAGGGAGGCCATCGCCCATGCCAAGGCGGCGGAGGTGCCCATCGTCGTCGCGATCAACAAGATTGACAAGGAAAACGCCAACCCGGACCGGGTCAAGCGGGAACTGGGCGATTACGCTTTGATTCCCGAGGAATGGGGCGGCGATACCATCTTCTGCGAGACCTCGGCCAAACGCAACCTCGGCATTGACGAACTGCTGGAAAGCATTCAGTTGCAGGCCGAAATCCTCGAACTCAAGGCTGATCCGAAGCGGAAAGCCCGGGGGACGGTTATCGAGGCCCAGCTGCATAAAGGGCGGGGGCCGGTGGCCACGGTTCTGGTCCAGGAAGGGACCCTGCGGCCGGGGGATTATTTTGTTGCCGGTCAGTTTTCCGGCAAGGTCCGCAGCCTGACCAACGACAAGGGCGTCCAGGTCAATGAGGCAGGTCCGTCCATGCCCGTCGAGGTGCAGGGCCTTTCCGGTGTGCCCCAGGCCGGCGATGAGTTTGTCGTGGTCACCGATGAAAAGATGGCCAAGAGCGTCAGCGAAGCCCGTCAGCTCAAGGCGCGGGAACATGAACTGGCTTCCGCCTCCAAGGTGTCCCTCGACAACCTGTTCGAGAAGATGGCGGAACAGGACCTGAAGGAGCTGCGAGTCGTGTTGCGCGCCGACGTTCAGGGTACCCTGGAGGCGTTCGGCCAGGCGGCGGAAAAGCTGTCCACCGAGGCGATCCGCGTCCGGGTGCTGCACGAAGGCGCCGGTTCCATTACGGAAAGCGACGTGCACCTGGCGGCGGCATCGGATGCGATCATCATCGGCTTCAACGTGCGGCCGTCGATCAAGGTCAAGGAACTGGCGGAAAAGGAGCAGGTGGACATCCGGTTTTACGATGTCATTTACCATGCCCTCGAAGATATAGAGAAGGCCATGGTCGGCATGCTGGAGCCGACCTTCGAGGAAAAGGTCATCGGCACCGCCGAGGTCAGGCAGACCTTTCATGTCCCCAAAGTGGGAACCGTAGCCGGCTGCTCCGTTATCGACGGTAAGCTGGAGCGGAATGCCAGGGTGCGGGTCATGCGTGACGGTGTTGTCATCTATACCGGCAACATTTCCTCCCTCAAGCGGTTCAAGGATGATGTCAAGGAAGTCCAGACCGGGTACGAATGCGGTGTTTCCGTTGAAAATTTCAATGACATCAAGGTCGGCGATCTGCTCGAGGCCTTTGTCATGGAAGAGGTGGCTGCTTCCCTGTGACCGGCCGTCCGGTGTACGGGCGGCAAGAGGCCGTTGTGAAGAACATGGGATTTGATTTTACGCTGCCGGGGCTGGGAAAGCCGGAAAGTTCAAGGCCGAAACGGGTTGCCGAGGCCATCAGGCACGAGATGTCGATCCTGCTGCTGCAGAGGGTCAGGGACCCGCGGCTGCGGGGGGTGACGGTGACCAGGGTGGAGGTGACCGCGGATATCAAGCTGGCCAGAATTTATTATACAGTCGCCGGGCCCGGTGAAGCGGCCCAGGCGGAAAAGGGGCTGGCCGGGGCCAGAGGCTTTTTCCGCACCCAGATCGCCAGGGTGCTGAACCTTCGCTATACCCCCGAGCTGATGTTTTATTATGATGCAACCTACGAGGAAACCGAGCGGTTGGAAAAACTGTTCCGCCAGATAGCCGAGGAAAGAAAAACGGATGACGACCCTGCCTGAGACCTTGCCGGATGCGTTCCGTTCGACGGCCAATATTGTCCTGACGACGCACATCAACCCGGACGGCGACGCCCTGGGATCATTGATAGGTCTTGCCGATATCCTGGCCGCCATGGGCAAGCAGGTCTTCCGTTACCTCGAGGAGCCGGTGTCGCATCTGTACGCCTTTCTGCCGGACACCGATCTGCTCCGCACCGATATGGATGACCTGCGGAAATTTGTCCGCCGGGCGGGGGACGACGTGCTGTGTGTGTCCCTTGACTGCGGCGACCGGCAGCGGCTGGGCAGGCACGGCGACGAATTCCTGCGGATACGGCCTTTCATCGTCATCGACCATCACAAGGGGAACGACGGCTTCGGCGACCTGACATGGGTTGACCCGTACAGGTCGTCAACCGGAGAGATGATCTTTGATCTGGCCATGGCTCTGGGGCAAAACCTTTCGGTTAAGGCGGCGACGGCCCTGTATGCGGCAATGGTGACCGATACCGGTTCCTTCCGGTATGAATCGACCAATGCCCATACCTTCGATGTCGCCCGGCAGCTGGTGAATTTCGGCGCCCGGCCGCACGAGGTGGCGCAAAATCTTTTTGACAACTACACGGTCAACCGGCTGCGCCTCCTGCAGAAGGTGCTGGCATCGCTGGAAGTGCATTGCCGCGGCCGGGTGGCGATAATCAGGGTGACCGGGGACATGCTTGCCGCCACGGGATGCACCCTGGGCGATACGGAAAATTTTATCAATCTGCCCCGGTCGGTCATGACGGTGGAGGTCGCCGTTTTTCTCAAGGAGATCGGTGAAGGGCGGGTTTCGGTCAGCCTGCGGGCTAAGGATACCTGTGACATGGCCGAGGTCGCCGCCCGCTTCGGCGGTGGAGGTCATCGGAATGCCGCCGGGTTCAGGGCCGCGGAAGTCACCGTTGCAGAGGTACGCAGCCGCCTGCTGGAGGAACTGGACAGATGGCTCGGCTGCTGAGGGGCATGAAAGAGGGTTTGGCCATGGCAGAAAGCCGCAGCGGGTTTGCGGCAGGGGTTTTTCTGGTGGACAAGCCGGCCGGGGCCACTTCTTTCAGCATTGTCAGGCAGGTACGCCGGCTGCTCGGCATAAAGAAAGTGGGCCATGCCGGCACCCTGGATCCCTTTGCCACCGGACTGCTCATCGTCTGTGCCGGCCGTCCGGCCACCCGCCTGATCGACAGGTTCATGGCCGGAAGGAAACGGTACCGGGCCCTGCTGCAGCTGGGAATCGAAACCGAAACCCTTGACCCGGAGGGAAAGATTACCGGGATCAACCCGGTTCCCGTGCTGACGGAAGAACGGCTCCGGGATTGCCTGGCTCTTTTCACCGGCCGCCGGCAGCAGGTCCCGCCGATGTATTCGGCGGTCAAGCATAAGGGCAGACCGCTGTATCATTATGCCAGAAAGGGTATAGCGATCGAGAAGGAGCCGCGGGAGGTGGAGATCCATTCCATCTGCTTCAACGGCTACGATCCCCGCACGCACCGCCTCGCCGTCGATGTCTGCTGCAGCCGGGGGACATATATCAGGGTGCTGGCGGCCGAGATGGGAAAGGAACTGGGCTGCGGCGCCTTTCTGCTCCGGCTCCGGCGCCTGAGCAGCGGGCCGTTTGCTGCGGCCCGGTCGGTTCCGGGTGACGCCCTGGCAGGACCGGACGGGCTCTCCCTGCTGCTGGCGGGGATGCTGCCGGTGGAGCGGGCTGTGGCCATGCTCGATGCTGCGCAATCCCGGCTTGACGGCAAAGACGGGACGGCGGTGGGGACAACGCCGGAAAATTGATGGAACGGGTGGCTGGAAGGAATTGTTTCAGTTGCTTGTTTTTCATTCGATGGTATAGAGTGGATAAAAAATTTTTCTGAGACAGGGACAACATGGAGGTGCAGAGTGGCACAGGACGCTAATAAGAAAAAGCAGATAATCGAAAAATTCAAAACCCATGATACGGACACCGGTTCTTCGGAGGTGCAGATCGCGCTGCTTTCGAACAGAATTACCTATCTGACCGATCATTTTCAGACCCACGCCAAGGATCACCATTCACGGCGGGGGTTGTTGAAGCTGGTCGGCCAGCGCCGCAACCTGCTGAACTACCTGAAGTCCAAGGACATCGACCGGTATCGCAGGATTATCAAAGAGCTCGGCATCCGCAAGTAACGGCGGCGGCTGGTTGACGACGGAACAAAGCTGTTTTTTACTTTCGATCGGTATTGCTCCCTGGCTGGTGAAGTGCGGGTGGACAGCCCGGCGTTCGGTCAAAGAGCGGTGAGTGAGGCGGAGGAATTGAAACAGAACCCGACAGGCGGGTTGATAATAAGCTTTTTTCATTGACGAAAGAAGCGTGACGCTCTGAACGTGGAGAATAGCAAGGAGTATGCATGTATAAGAAAATAGACGTCGAGATCGGGGGACAGACCATTTCCTTCGAAACCGGCAAGCTGGCAAAACAGACGGATGGTTCCGTCGTTGTTTCCTGCGGCGACAGCATTGTTCTGGCCACGGTGGTGGCCGAAAAATCAAAGAAGGACATGGGGTTTCTGCCGCTCACCATCGAATATCAGGAAAAGATGTACGCGGCCGGCCGGATACCGGGCAGTTATTTCCGGCGCGAGATCGGCCGCCCGAGTGAAAAAGAGGTGCTCACCTGCCGTCTCATTGACCGGCCGCTGCGGCCCCTGTTTCCCGACGGCTTCATGAGCGAGACGCAGCTCATCGCCACGGTTTTTTCGGCCGATCCCGAGATTGATCCCGATATCCTGGCCATGAACGGTGCCTCGTTCGTCCTGACCATTTCCGATATTCCCTGGAACGGTCCGATCGCCGCGGCCAGGGTCGGCTACGTGGATGGCGGGTATGTGCTCAATCCCACCCAGACGCAGCTGGAACAATCGGCCATGGACCTTGTCGTCGCCGGAACGGGCTCGGCGGTGGTCATGGTTGAGGGCCGGGCCGGGGAATTGAGTGAAGACGTGGTGCTTGACGCCATCTTTTTCGCCCACCGGGGCATCCAGCCGCTGATCGAGATGCAGAACCGGCTGCGGGAGGAAATCGGTAAGCCGAAACGGGCGGTCGAGCCTCCGGCGGTCAACGAGGAGCTGCGGACCAGGGTGGAAGAACTGGCGGCCGCCGGTATTGAAGCGGTGGTCACGACCAGGGACAAGATGGAGCGGTACGCCCTGTACGATGACCTCAAGGCTACCGTGCTCGGCAGCCTGGAAGCAGAGCTGTATGAGAACGAAGCGGAAGTCTACGAATTGCTCGACAGCTACAAGAAGCGCATCATGCGCGAGCGGATCGTCACCAGAGGCGAGCGGATAGACGGCCGCACCTTTGACCAGGTCAGGCCCATCAGCTGCGAGGTCGGCATTCTGCCCCGGGCCCACGGTTCGGCGCTCTTTACCCGCGGCGAGACACAGGCCATGGTCATCGGCACCCTGGGCAGCGAACGGGACGAGCAGCATCTGGAGGGCCTGCAGGGGGACGTATACCGCCGATTCATGCTGCACTATAATTTTCCGCCGTTCTGTGTCGGTGAAGTTCGTTTCCTTCGGGGTCCGAGCAGGCGCGATATCGGCCATGGCAACCTCGCCCGGCGCGGCGTCCAGGCGGTCCTGCCCGACGCCTCGGTCTTTCCCTATACCCTGCGGGTGGTTTCCGAAGTGCTGGAATCCAACGGCTCTTCCTCGATGGCGACGGTCTGCGGCGCCAGCATGGCCCTCATGGATGCCGGCGTCCCGCTCAAGGCACCGGTTTCGGGCGTGGCCATGGGACTGATCAAGGAGGGTGATCAGGTTGTGGTGCTGACCGATATTCTCGGTGACGAGGATCATCTCGGCGACATGGATTTCAAGGTGGTCGGCACCCGGCAGGGCATAACCTCCCTGCAGATGGACATCAAAATCGTCGGCGTTGACCGGGAAATCATGTACAAGGCCCTGGCCCAGGCCCGCGACGGCCGTTTTCACATTCTGGACAGGATGGAGGAGGCGATCGGGGAGCCCAGGCAGGAAGTTTCCGAATATGCGCCCAAATTTATCACCATCAAGATCCATCCGGACAAGATTAGGGAAATCATCGGCCCCGGCGGCAAGATCATCAAGGAATTGAGCAGCGAATACGATGCCAAGATTGATGTCGATGACGACGGCACCATCAAGATATTCTGCAGCAACGAGACCTCGGCCCAGGCCCTCAAGACCAGAATCGAGGAAATTGCCGCGGTTCCCGAGGTGGGCAGGATATATGAGGGCGTGGTCAGGACCATCAAGGATTTCGGCGCCTTTGTCCAGATTCTTCCGGGGACCGATGGTATGGTCCATATTTCCGAACTTGCCCCGAAACGGGTTGAGAAGGTTACCGATATCCTCAAGGAGGGCGATACGGTGCGGGTCAAGGTCATTGAGATCGACAGCCGCGGCCGCATCCGTTTAAGCCGCAAGGCAGCCCTCGAGAACGAGTAGGACGGCTGCTGATCTCGCATTGAACATACCGGCCGGTTCCCTCCCCCTGGAGAACCGGCTTTTTTTTGTCCGGAGCTGATCATGGAAGGGAAGAGCATGACCAGAGTGGAGGTGGGGATAACCTGGCTTGACCCTGAGCGGAGCGCCGACCTGCCCCTGCCGACCTATCAGTCCGACCTGGCCTCGGGCATGGACGTCGCCGCTGCGGTTGGTGCGCCGCTGACCCTGGAGCCGGGGGACATTTCCCTGGTGCCCTCCGGTTTTGCCGTCGCCCTTCCTCCCGGTTACGAACTGCAGGTACGGCCGCGGTCCGGTCTGGCCATCCGCCACGGCATCACCGTAGTCAATGCGCCGGGAACCATTGACGCCGACTATCGGGGCGAGGTACAAATCGGGCTGATCAATCTGGGCCGCAAACCGTATACCATCTCCCGCGGCGACCGGATAGCCCAGCTTGTCCTGGCCCCGGTCAGCCATGCCCGGCTGCGGGTCGTGGCGCAGCTCGGCCGGACCGATCGCGGTGCCGGCGGATTCGGTCATACCGGCATCTGATTGCCGGAAGGCAGGGAGGGCTTCATCCGCCGTTATGAAATTCTGTGTGCTCGGCAGCGGCAGCCGGGGAAACGCTACCCTGGTGGAAAGCGGCGGGACCGCGCTGCTCATCGATGCCGGGTTTTCAGGAGTGGAGATCAAGCGGCGCCTGGGCCTTGCCGGCAGACAGCCGGAAAAGCTCGCGGCCATACTGGTCACCCACGAGCATAACGACCACATTTCCGGAGTGGGAGTGGTCTCCCGGCAGGCAAAGGTTCCGGTGCATGCCAATCCCGCCACCCTCGCGGCTGCGGCCGGAAAGCTCGGCAAACTTTTCGCGGTCCGCGAATTCTGCACCGGGGAGCGCTTCGAGCTCGGCGGTCTGCAGATCCATCCATTTGCCATATCTCACGACACCGCGGATCCGGTCGGATTCGTCATTTCCGACGGTGAATTCCGGCTTGGATACTGCACGGACACCGGCAGGATCACCAGGCTCATTGAGCACCACCTCAGGCAATGCCATGCGCTGATCCTGGAAAGCAATCACGATCCGCGCATGCTGCGTGAAGGTCCCTACCCCCTCAGACTGCAGCAGCGGGTGCTGTCCGGCCAGGGGCATCTGGCCAATGAAGATGCCGGAAGCCTCCTGCACAGGCTGGCCGGAGGCGTTCTGCAACATGTGGTCCTTGCCCATCTGAGCGAAATTAACAATCTGCCGGAGCTGGCCCTGCGCGCCGCCAGAAACGGGCTGGGTGAAAAGGGGGTGCACATAGAGATTGTCCAGGCCTGCCAGGGAGCACCCTGCCGGCTCATCGACCTTCGCCGGAAATAAGCGGCAGCGGGTATCTGACGGTCCATGTCCGCAACCAGGGGACAAGGCCGGTATTTTTTTTTGATGCATTCATTGTCCTTCAATGGTATTTGCATCTTGCGGAAAACAGGTATATTTGATTGTTCAACCCGATTTGCCCGGAAAAGCAGAGCTGCTGGACAGGCCCGTTTTCTTCCGGCTTTTGCGCAATCCGGCCGCGGCGAAGTCTGAATATGGGGGCGGATGCGGTCCGCCGGCGATTCAGGAGGGGTGGTGCATGGGCAAAAGAAACAGACGGTATGAAAATGCAGTCCGTTACGGGCGCTGCGACATGTGCGACGCGGATATTCCGCTGGAACATTTCATCGACAGAGGGGATGCCGTCAGTTGCGGCGAGTGCGGCGCCGAATACGTTATTCAGGCCCTGCAGCCGGTCCGGCTGAAGGTCCAGGAAGAAGAACACGGCGCCAGGCGGAAAAGAGAAATGAAACAGGACGGGACATGATGAAGTTTGCAGATCTACCGGGGGCGTACACAGGCTATGAGCAGGCAAGGACCGTTATTCTGCCGATTCCGTACGACAAAACCTCCACCTGGCGGAAGGGCGCTGACCTGGGTCCCCAGGCGCTGCTGGCCGCCTCGGCCAACATGGAGCTGTTTGACATTGAGACGGGGTCCGAGGTGTACCGCACGGGAATCTGCACCCTGCCGCCGGTGGACTGCCCGCCCGATCCGGCAGCCATGGTTGATGAAGTCGAGAAGCAGGCCCTGCACCATTTCCGCAACGGAAAATTTGTCGTCGGCCTTGGCGGCGAACATTCGGTCAGCGTCGGCCTGGTCCGCGCCGCCGCCAGAAAGTTCGGCAATCTGAGTGTGCTGCAGTTCGATGCCCACAGCGACCTGCGGCCGGAATACGAGGACAGCCCGTACAATCATGCCTGTGTCATGTCAAGGGTCAGCGAGATATGCGGCATCGTGCAGGTGGGAATACGCAGCATGGACAAGGCCGAATGGGACGCGGCAGACCGGGACCGCATCGTGTTTGCCCACGACCTGCACAAATACGGCATGAACGCCGCCGCCGAGGCCCTGGAATTGTTGACGGATACGGTATACATAACCGTTGATCTCGACGTGCTTGATCCTTCCGTCATGCCCTCCACCGGAACTCCCGAACCCGGGGGGCTGGACTGGTATACCCTCACCGGATTGATCCGGCGCGCGGCCGGCGAAAGAACGATCATCGGCATGGACGTGGTCGAACTGCTGCCCGACCGATCCAACCCGGCCCCGGACTTTCTGGCCGCCAAGTTGATCTATCGGACCCTGAGCATGGTTTTGGGGCAGTAACAGTCAATCGTCAGGAGCAGACAGCATGAAACGGAAGACCGGGCCCGCCGGCCGCAAGAAAAGCAGGAATCTTGCCCACAGCATCTACAATATTGAAGGATGGGGCATCGGCTATTTCGACATCGATGCCGAGGGCTACATGACCGCCAGTCCCCTCAAGGAGGCGGGCCAGTCCATCAGAATTTACGATATAGTCCGGGAGGCCCAGGAAGAGGGGCTGCGTTTGCCCCTGCAGATCCGTTTCCAGGATCTGCTGCGCCACCGGGTTTTCAGCCTGAACGAGGCGTTTATAGCGGCGTCCGCCCAATTCGGCTTCAAGGGCAGGTATTCCGGGGTTTTTCCGGTCAAGGTCAACCAGCTGCGCGAAGTGGTCGAGGAAATCATCGATGCCGGCGAACCGTATAATTTCGGCCTGGAAGCCGGCAGCAAACCGGAACTGCTGGCGGTCCTCTCCATGCACACCAATTACGAGTCGTTGGTTATCTGCAACGGCTATAAGGACGAATATTTCATCCGTCACGCCCTGCATGGCCGGCGCCTGGGGAAAAAAGTGGTGCTGGTCGCAGAGAAAATGGGGGAAATCCTCAAGATAATCGAAATGGCCGCGGCTATGGAGGTTGAGCCCATGATCGGCATGCGGATCCGGTTGAACGCGAAAGCTTCGGGACAGTGGGGAGCTTCGGGCGGCAGTTCGGCGAAATTCGGTCTGACCACCGCCGAAATCATCGAGGCGGTCAACCTTCTCCGGGAATCCGGTTTTGAATCCTCCTTCAAGGTTCTCCATTTCCATATCGGTTCCCAGATCCCTGAAATTCGCGACATCAGCCGGGCGGTGCGGGAGGGCGCCCGGTATTACGCCAAACTGTATCAGTATGGCTGCCAGGTGGAATATCTTGATGTCGGCGGTGGACTGGGGGTCGACTATGACGGGTCCGCCAGCGTGTTTTCCTCTTCCACCAACTACAGCCTGCAGGAATACGCCAATGCCATTGTCTCCTCGGTCATGGACGTGTGCGATGAAGAGAAGGTGCCCCACCCGAATATCATCAGCGAAAGCGGCCGGGCCCTGGTCGCGCATCACTCGATGATCGTGGTGGACGCCCTGGGAACCATAGAAAAGCTGAACGCCCCGGCGCCCAAAATAGACAAGGAAAGCCACAAGCTGGTCAGGCGCATGCAGGACATAGAGAAACGGCTCAACCGCGAGACCCTGACCGAGTGCTACCACGATCTCCTCTCCATCCAGGAGCGGGCCCAGTCGATGTTTCTCCTCGGCCTCTTTGACCTGGAAAGCAAGGCGGCGGTGGAGACCCTGTTCTGGAAAATCGCGGCGGCAATCGTCGCCAAGTATCAGCATGAGCCCTACATCCCAGAGGAAATCACCGAGATGCGCACCATGCTGGCGGAACAGTATATCTGCAACTTTTCCGTTTTCCAGTCCCTGCCCGACTACTGGGCCCTGGGCCAGCTTTTTCCCATTGTCCCCATCCATCGCCTCACCGAGGAGCCGACCCACGAGGCGACCATCGTCGATATTACCTGCGACTCCGACGGCAAAGTGGCGAAATTCATAGACCTTGAGGATGTCAAGGAGAGCCTGCCGCTGCATACGCTCACCGACGAATCCTATTTCATCGGCATGTTCATGACCGGGGCCTACCAGGACGTGATGGGCGACCTGCACAACCTGTTCGGGCGGATCAACGAAGTCCATGTCTATCTCGATCCCGACGAGGAGCAGGGATGGTACATCGAGGAGAAGATCAAGGGCAGCAGCATCCAGGAAGTGCTGGAGATGAACCAGTACGACCAAAAGCAGTTGGTCAAGGACATGAAAAAGCAGGTCGACAAGGCCATCAAGGCGGACGTCATCAAGCCCAGCGCCGGGATAAAACTGTTGAACGCCTACGAAAAGGCCCTGAAGGACTATACATACATGTCGACGGTCAAAAAAATCTGAAAAACGGGGCCTTTCACGGGGCCGGAAAGAGGTGTCAGCCCCTGGGATGAAAGCGCTGGTGGGTGGCCTTGAGGCGGCTGCCTTCCACCTTGGTGTAGATCTGTGTCGTGGCGATGTCGGAATGGCCGAGCATCATCTGCACGGCCCGGAGGTCGGCCCCCCCGGCCAGCAGATGGGAGGCGAATGAGTGGCGCAGCATGTGCGGACTGATTTGCCGGCGGATTCCGGCGTTGGCGGCAAGGGCGTTGACGATCTGCCAGAACCGCGTTCTGGTCATGGCGGTGCCGCGATTGCTCAGAAACAGATACGGGCTTGAGTTTTTTTTCAACAAACCCGGCCGGCCCGATTCAAGATATTCCCTCAACCGTTCGGCGGCAATTTCTCCGAACGGCACAAGACGCTCCTTGGATCCCTTGCCGAGGACCCGTACATGGCCGCCGGTCAGGCTTACGCTGTTGACCGGGAGCCGGACCAGTTCCGAAACCCGCATACCCGTGGCGTACAACATGTAGAGCATGGCATAGTCGCGCAGGATGAACGGTGTCTTCTGCGGGGGAATGGTGAGCAGCCGGTCGACGTCGCCGCGGTTGAGGGCCTTGGGCAGGCTGGACCCTGATTTGGGGGGGTCGATGTCGACAACCGGGTTGGCCGTGATCGCGCCGCCGCCGGCGAGGTAATCGAAAAATGCCCGGAGAGCTGCCAGCCGCCTGGCGTTGCTCCGGGAACCTATCCGGCGCCGGTGGCTGTGAAGGAAGAAGTCGCGGATATGCTCACTCCTGACACCGGCCGGCTGCCGGACACCCAGTTCATGCATCCGGTCAAGAAAAAAACGGAGGTCGGATCCGTACGAGGCGACGGTGTTGCCGGAAAGCCTTCGTTCGGCCAGGAGATAGTGGAGAAAGGGGTCCAGGTAATCGGAAAGCTGCTGCTGTTTCAGGGTGGAGCGGCTCCGGTGGGTTGGTGATCTGAACAGGGACGGCGGGCCGGCGCGGGGCGCCGGCCCGCCGCCGGACTACACCCTGCTTTTCATGCGGTTGTACTTGCGCAACTTGCGCAGGGCTTCGGCACTTTTACGGCGCTTTTTCACGCTGGGTTTCTCGTAAAATTCACGCCGCTTGAGTTCGCGCTTGATTCCGTCTATCTGCAGTTTTTTCTTCAACTGCCGGATCGCGTACTCAACATCGCCTCTGACTTCAACCTCAATCATACAAATCACATCCTTTGTGTTGCTGGGGACGGGATTTCCCGTCTGTTTGGAGAGTTAAAAAAATTACTATATTCCAAAATAATTGCCATGTCAACGGGATTAACAACCGAGGCTCAGCCGCCGCCGGGAAAGATCTTGCCGGGGTTGAGGATATTGTTGGGGTCAAGCATCCGTTTGATGTTTTTCATGACCTTCAGGGCGTTGGCATCGATTTCCAGGGGGACGAATTCCGCCTTGGTGAGGCCGATGCCGTGTTCGCCGGAAAGGCTGCCGCCCAGGCCCACAACGAATTGAAAAAGTTCCGCCCTGGCGGCGGCTCCTCTCTCCGCTTCCCTTTGGTCTGTCCGGTCAAGCATGATGTTGACATGAATATTGCCGTCGCCGGCATGGCCGAAGGTGAGGATGGTGAGGTTCAGGCCCGCGGCCAGTCCTTCGGTAAAACGGACAAGGTCCGGTATCCGGGAGCGCGGTACAACCACGTCTTCGCTTATTTTATCCGGCTTTAAGGAAAAGGTGGCCGGGGAAACGGAGCGGCGCGCCAGCCAGATTTCAGCGCGTTCCCGGTCATCGGCCGCATGCCGGAAGTCAACATTCCGCTCGCGCAGATACCGGACAAGCAGGTCCTGCTGGCCGGCCACTTCAACCCCGCTGCCGTCGATCTCCACCAGCAGCAGGGCCTCGGTCTCCTGTGGCAGGGGGAGGGGGATGTGGTCCCGGACCACCCGGATGGCGGTCCGGTCCATGTATTCCAGGGTGCAGGGCCTGATGCCGGCGGCAAGGATGCCGGCCACCAGCCCGGTTGCCCGGTCAAGGGAGTCGAAGATGAGCAGGTAGGTCTCCTTGCGCTCGGGCAGGGGAAGGGTCCGGAGAACCAGCCGGGTGAATATGCCCAGCGTTCCCTCGGAGCCGACGAAGAGGCGGATCAGGTCGTAGCCGACCACGCCCTTTTCGGTGCGGACCCCGGTGCGCATGATCTCGCCGGTGGGGAGGACTATTTCAAGACCGATGACATAATCACGGGTGACGCCGTACTTGACGGCGCTGGGTCCGCCGGCGCATTCGGCGGCATTACCGCCGATGGTGCAGAATTTCAGGCTGGCCGGATCGGGCGGATACATGAGGTTGTGTTTTTTCAGGGCCGCCTGCAGGTCACCGGTCACGACGCCGGGCTCGACCACGGCGATCATGTTTTCAGGGTCAATCTCCAGGATGCGGTTCATTCTGGCGGTCGCCAGGACGAGGCCCCCGGCTGTCGGCAGGCTGCCGCCGGTCATGCCCGTGCCCGCGCCCCGGGGTACGACGGCAAAACCGTGGCGGTTGGCGAGGCGGAGAATGGCGGCGATCTCTCCGGCGCTTCCGGGCAGGGCGACAGCTTCCGGCAGGAAAATGCGGCCCGTGCCGTCATAGCTGTAACAGCTCAGGTCTTCCGGTGCGGTCAGGAGATTGGCCCGGCCGACGATGGTTGCGAGTTCCTTGATAATCGCGCGTTGCATGGGCGGAGAATAATGAATATGAAGCCGATTCACCAGAACTTTCAGAAAATAGTTGTCATTGTCCGGGACCGCGACATGGTGTATAGGAAGAGTCGTTTTTCCGGGTTGGGATAACCGCCTGCAAGGGCGGCCTGATTTTTTGTGCACAATTGTTGAGCGAGGTGAATATGGGAAGATTGCGATTGGCATTGATTGCCGGCGGCACATCGGGTGAAAGGGAGGTTTCGCTCAAGGGCGCCGGGGAAGTGGAAAGAGCCCTCGATCCGGATAAATATGAGGTCGTGCGCTATGACCCGGCCACCGATCTGGCGCTGATGGCGGCCCATGCCGGCGAAATTGATGCGGCGTTCATACTGCTGCATGGAATCCATGGCGAAGACGGAACCGTGCAGGGTTTCCTCGAACTGCTGGGGATCCCCTACCAGGGCTCCGGGGTGCTCGGCAGCGCCCTGGCCATGGACAAAAACCTGGCCAAGACCATGTATCGCCTGCACGGTCTGCCGGTGGCGGCATGGGAAATGGCGGAGCCGGGGGATGTCTCTGGGCCGGGGCGGCTCCTGGACAGACTGCATCTGCCCCTGGTCGTCAAGCCGGTGCGGCAGGGATCGAGCATCGGCATGTCCATTGTCAGGGAGCCGGACCGTCTTGCCCCGGCCCTGGCCAGGGCGTTTGAGCACGACAGCTCGGTAATGGTCGAGGAATTCATCGCCGGCCGGGAGATTACCGTGGGGGTCATCGGCAACGATGATCTTGCCGCCCTGCCGCTGGTCGAGATTATTCCCGGCGAGCAGTATGAATTTTTTGATTACGAGGCAAAATACAAACCCGGGGCCACCCGGGAAATCTGCCCGGCCCCGGTCGATGATCCGCTCAGGGAGAAAGCGCAGGAATACGGCCTGCGCGCTCATTGGGCCCTGCAGCTCCGCGGCTACAGCCGGACCGACATGATTGTCCGGGGAGAGGAGGTTTTTCTGCTGGAAACCAACACCATTCCCGGAATGACTCCGACAAGTCTCCTGCCCCAGGCCGCCAGGGAATACGGCCTGAGCTTTTCCGCCCTGCTCGACAGGCTGATTGAGCTGGCCCTGGAATGACGGCCTGCTACCGGAAGATGGTTCTGCCGGTTAGGGGAATGACTGGAAATTCAATTATATAATCATTGGCATCCAGCCTGACGGGGCGTTCCCGTTCCGGTCAACCGTCCCGGCTGCTACAGGAAGAGCCGCACGGTAAAACAGGAGCCCTTCCCTTCTTCACTTTCCACAAAAATCTCCCCGCCATGGGTGTCAACGATCCGGTGGCACAGATTGAGCCCGAGGCCGGTGCCGGTGCCGACTTCCTTGGTGGTGAAGAACGGATCGAAAATCCGGTCGATGATTTCTTTTTTGATGCCGGTGCCGTTATCCTCGAAGCGTGCCTCGAGACACTTTCTCTTCCCGTTATACGAAGTGGTTATCTTGATCCGGCCGTCCTTCCGCGACAATCCCTTTTCCCGTATGGCGTCCCGGGCATTCATGATGAGATTGATGAACACCTGACCCATTTCCTGGGGCAGACCCTGGAAGCGGGGCAGGTGAGGGACAAGATCCAGGACGACTTCGAGGTCGTATTTGACCTGGTTATGGGTGAGGACCACGGCATCGTTGACGATGGTATTCAGATCGCAGGGGCTGAAAACCTCATCGCTGTGGGTCATGCGTTTGGTGCTTTTGACGATGTGGTCGATCCGTTCCACGGATTTGATGTTGCGGCTGGCGATATCATCGATGGACTCGAGGACCAGATCCATGTCGGCCTCCTCCATCACCCGCCGGATACGTTCTCTTTCCTCCTCCAGCCGGGGCGGTTCGACGGACATGTATCGGTTCAGCTCCATGATCAGCTTCTTCACGTATTCAATATTCATCTTCAACCCGTCCATGGAAAAGCTGATGGCCTGGGAGGGGTTGTTGATTTCATGGGCGATGCCCGCGACCATGGTGCCCAGGGAGGCGAGTTTCTCCTGCTTGATGATCCGGGCCTGGCTTTCCAGCAGGGCCTGGTTGGCCAGATTGCGTTCGGTAATGTCCCTGACCATGGCGATAAAGAGATGCTGGGGCCCGCGGTACATTTCGCTCAAGGAAATCTCCAGGGCGAAAAGGGTTCCGTCCTTTCTTTCCCCCGTCAGCTCGATGGGCGAACCCATGGCTTTGATGAGCAGAGGACCGTCGACCTGTTCGAGATTTTCCGTTTGCTGATCATCTGGCAGGGTTTTCACCAGGGTGCCGATCCGCCTGCCCAGCATCTCTACCCTGGAATATCCGAACATTCTTGATGCGGCGGGGTTGCACGACTCGATCCGCCATCTTTCGTTCAAGGTAATAACTCCTTCGAACATGTTTTCGATGATGGACCGCACCGTGAACTCGGCCTGCTCCCGCTCGCGAATGGATTCCGACAGCCGGGTGACGCCGAGAAAGGTCCCCATGAGGCCGAGGAGCAGGAGAGTTCCATGGGCCATGCAGAAGGTGAAGATGTCCATTTTGGTCATGGCAAAGAGCGGCGCCAGGGGTATGGAAACGCTGATTCCGCCCCTGATGGGCGTATTCTGTGAACCCGAGGGAGCGGGGTGGCACTCCAGACAGCCCTGCTCGGCCGGAATGGGACGCATGAGGCGCAGGTATTTTTTTCCGAAAATCTCCTCGACGGAATGCAGTTCGTCATTGCCTTCGGCAAAGGTTTGCAGGGCGGTTGCTTCCCATGGATCGGGAGCATTCTCCGGACGCAGGGGTTCGAGGCTTGTCATGTGGATGTACGGGTTGATGCCGTTGGAGCTTTTGAAATAGACCTTGCGGATCAACTGCTCGGGCGTGACCAGGGTCAGGGATCTGCCGGAGTCCGTTGTGCCCCGGTGGTCGGCTTTGTCCTCCAGATAGGGGCTCGGGCGTGTGTGTTCGCTCACCGGCACGAAAATGCCGCGATGGTTTTTGGCCCATTCATACAAGATCATGCTTTCGTCGAAGACCGTTGAGGCCTGGGTCAAGGCGATCTTGGTCGTCCTCTGTTTGTGCAGGGTGATATTCCACGCCAGGGAGGCAAAGACAATAATTGTCCAGATGCCGGCCAATTGCCAGCCGTAACCAAAGACCTTCTCGTGGGTGATCTTTTTTTCAACCTTGACTTCCTGATTTCTGCGCAGAAAGAACTCGATGACGATGAAAAGAGCGAGGATGAAGAAACAGGTGGTGCCGCCGACAATGAAATGCTCCACGGCAAAATAGTGGATATCCGGACGGAGAATCAGGCCCGTCAGGGAGCTGAGATTTCCCACCAGGACGAGGATCATCAGATAAAACAGATATCTGTATTTCGTTGAATCCATTTCCATGTGCCATTGAAATCGCATGATAGCCCCTCGAATTGAAGGCTTGATTTATCTCCCGAAATCGGGAAGTCCTGCCGCCGGGGTGACAATTTCGGGGTGTATAGCTGCTGACAATTTGAAATTGTTCAATTCTGCTGTGTATAAATGAGGTTACTGATCAACGGGACCTGTTTCATGAAGGATACACACAATTATACATGCAGTCAAGAATACACGGAGTTCGGCCGAGGAAAAGCATACAATGTGTAGGGGTTCAAGGGAAAGAAAAGGATGTTTCCCCGGCGGGTCTCAGGGCGGAGGAAACGTACGGCCGTCCTTGCCGGCTCAGCGTGACGGAGTGGTTTTATGGCCGGCCGGAGAGGGTCGGCGGCCTTCCCGGCTGGAAGGAATGAATGGCCGGATCAGGAACGGTGCAGGTAGGAGCCCTTGCGCCTGGACCGTTTTTTCAGGATCAGAAAAGCGAGGACGGCGAAAAGGGCAAAACCGATCCCCAGCCCGGCCAGGAATTTGCTCCATCCCTCTTCGACCGGGGGAGGTTGCGTTCCTCCCTGTCCCGTGGCCGGAGCGGCGGCCCCTGGGGCATCGTCCGCCATGGCGGGTTCGGGCTTCACCGGGGCGGCGACCGCCGGCTTCGGGGGAATCATTGCAAAACCCCTGGCCAGCAGCTCGGTTGCCTTGGCATCGCGGACCTTGCGATCCGCGCTGCCCATGATCAGGGCAATCATTCGCGTGCCGTTCCGCTTGGCGGTGGCGGCGATGGAAAATCCGGCAGCCCGGAAATATCCGGTTTTGAAACCGTCGCAACCGCCTACGCTGTTGAGCAGGTGATTGTGGTTGCGCATGATAAACGTTCCATCCCGGAACTCCCTGACCGCTGTACCGGTATAGGTAAAGACTTCCGGCCGGCCGGCCAGTTCCCGGCAGAGGATGGCGAAATCCCGGGCCGTGGTGACATCCACCTCCTGTCCTTCAGACGGGGGCAGGCCGTGCACCGAATAAAAGCGGGTGCTCTTCATGCCCAGTTCCTCCGCCCTCCGGTTCATCAGGGCGACAAAGTTTTCCTTTGACCCCGCCACATGCGTTGCCAGGGCAACGGCCGCATCGTTGGCCGACTGCACCATCAGGGCATAGAGCATTTCCTCCACCGGAAATTGTTCCTTCGGGTCGAGGTATACCTGCGATCCGCCCATTCTGTGCGCTTCATCGGTCACCTGGACCATATCGTCCAGCCGCAGGGAGCCCTGTTCCACCTGTTCGAGGACAACCAGGAGGACCATCAGTTTCAGGGCGCTGGCCGGATAGACGACGGCGTCACCATTCTCGGCAAAAAGCTCCTCGCCGGTGTCAGCGTTGATCAGCAAGGCGGAGACATAGGGATCAGCGGCAATTTCCTCAATGGCAGCACGCCCTGCCCAAGCAGTTTGCGCAGCCAGAACAACAACAAGGAGACTGACGAAAAGGGGATTCATAATGCGACCTGTCAGAGGTGATGCAGATATTGATTTCATGGACCCGGCTGAAAAGCCTTCTTCCTTTGGGGAGCGGTACTGCGGTTCGCCCGGTCCCGTTTTTTCCAGGACTGCATGATACCTGCAAAAAGGAGAGTTGTGCAATTCATTTCTCGCGAGGTTTGCAGGAGAAAAATTCTGTCTGCGGAGGGGTGTTTGAGTGCTTGTAATTTTCCGGAAAAGAGGGGTATATGGATTCAGGAACACCCGGTTGACGCCGTGAAAGTTGGCAATTTGGAGGTTGAAGCCTGTCGGCTTGTCGGCGTTGCAACCCCTTCTCCTGGGGGAGAAGGTGCCCCGGAGGGGCGGATGAGGGGGGTTTGCCAAGGAATCTTTTAGCGTGCTGTAATTTCTGCATTCCATCTGCCTGGTCTTTCGTTATGTTCTTCATAAATTATCGGTTACCCCCTTTGAAGATCCCGACAGGGCGCCTTCGGGTCCTGATCGTCCTGGTTCTTGTTTTTTTCGTCCAGACCACCGGCTGCTCTCCGGCGGGCAAGAGTGCCGCAATCATCCCGGGAACTCCCGAACCTGAGAGATTCACCGTACGTGGAACGGCGATCGTCGATCTCAGCCGCGGCGGGAGTCCGGTGTTCTTCCGCGGCATCGGCTATTCACCTTATCTGCCCGGCGAAACCCCGCTTTACGGGGCAAGTCCGGGCGACGACAAGCGCTACGAGGAGCACTTCGCCAGTTTTGCCGAGCTTGGCGTCAATTACCTGCACGTCTTTCCGCTCCTCATGCCGCCCGGCTTCTTCAGGGAGCTTGATCGGGCGAACCTGGCCTACGGCCAGGATATCTGGGTCTGGGGGTATGCCGAAGATTTTCTCGATCCCGTCTTTCAGGCGGAAACCCTCGCCCGGATCCGTGAGGTTGTCGATCATACCTATGCGGTGGGCCGGCCGGATCGCCTGGTTCTCTTTTCCATCGGCGATGAACTGCAGGCGGAAGCGGTGACCCGGACCGATGCCCGCCATCCCGAGGTGCGGGGCTTCACCGGCCGGCATGTGACGGTGGCCGGCCGCACCCCCACCGAGGTCGCCCTGGCCCGCCTCATCGATGGGGCCATGGACTACGAGTTGACCCGTTATGGCCGGCGGCACCTCTATTGCCACACCAGCTGGACACACATCGGTCCCCTGGCCGAACGGCCGGATCTGGAGGTCGCCCGGGAGAATGTCCTGGTCCCGGACCTGGGCGATCTCCTCTGCCTCAACGTCTATACCTATGCCCGGGGCGTCAGGACCTCACCGCCAGGCTCCGTGACCGGCACCGCCTATCAGGGCTATCTGGAAGAGCTGGCCGCTGGAGTCGACAAGCCGGTCCTCATCACCCAGGTCGGTCTCTCGACTTCGCCCATTGCGCCCAAGCCCTGGGTGCCGGGATTCGGCGGCCACCGAATGGAAGATGTCCCGGCCGTTCTCCGGGCGGTCTGGCATGATGTGCGCACCGCAGAGGGGAGGGAAAAATTCTCGGGCCTGGTCTTTTTCGAACTGCACGACGAGTGGTGGAAAAGCGGCGAGTATCCCGCCGACTCGAGCCGCCATGAAGCCGATGACCCTGAGGAATGGTTCGGCCTCTATGAGGTGGGCGATGGCAATCGGCTGACCCCCAAGGGGAAGATTGTCGAGACCGTGCGCGCCCTGTTCGCCGAGCCCTGAACAGTGCTTTTTCCGGCCTTGGGAAAAGGGGATGCGCCGGACCGGGGCGGTTCCCCGGAAGGAGTGGGTAGGCCCGGCCGGGGTTAACGGTGCTCTCCGGGCCGGTGCTTCCCGGCGGCCGGGGCGAACCCGGTCAGAGGATCGCCCCCGAATGCCAGGGCGCAGCGACTTATGGTTTTTTCCGCCGCCGGCCGAACATCTGGGGATTGCTGTCAATGAACGCGCGTATCCAGCGCTCCAGGAAAGACGTGTTGCCGGAGGTTTTCAGATACCCGTAGCCGAGCACGGATATGATCAGGGCGCCCAGGGCGTCGACGATGAGATCAAACATGGTGTCGGTCAGGCCGGAAGGATCTCCCAGCATCTCCTTTTGCATGTTGGTCCCCAGGAAATGATCCATGCCGAACTCGAAAATCTCCCATATGGCCCCCATCCCCACGGCGAACAGAAATGCGAAGAAGGCGACAAAGCCGGGTTTCATATGGACGTCGATTTCTTTCATTTCGTTAAGAACGTGAACCAGGAGAAATCCGATGATTCCCAGCAGAAATCCGGAGGCGGTATGCAGGGCGATGTCCCACCACCAGAAGCGGACATAATAGCCGCGGACCTCGCCCAAAAACAGAGAGGCGAAGATGAAACCGATGGCCAGCAGTTCGAATTCGGGGGGAATGAAGACAAGGAGTCCCTTTTTGAGAAACAGGGGGAGAAGGGTAATCACCATGATGCCGACGGTGATCACCGCGTTGAGCCATTGCTGTTCCCAGACCGCGGCCGCGGCGCCGGCGAACAGAATTGCCTGCAGGACAAAGGTTACACGACGATGGGTGGTCTGTTCCATGAGGATGCCGGAGGTTGCCGTTGTTTGTATGGGGAGGTATTCGTCGTCGGTCCCCAACCTTCACTATACCATCAATCGATGTTCCGGATCAATTGCAGCAACGCAGACCAGAAACATCGGCCTCTGTGCGGACCGGTTGTGAATTTGGATGCCCCAGGGGAAAAATAGTGGTATTTTTTAATAAAAGTGGTTGCGGAGGCGGCCGGGCCGCAAGGGAATGGTTTTTCTCCGGCCCTTGAGGGCAGCTATTCGGGAGGAGCGATGATTTTCGCCTTCATACTGAAAAAAGGCAAAGATGCCCTTACCGACCTGCTGCCCATTATTCTGGTTATCGCCTTTTTTCAGATAGTTGTTCTTCATCAGCCGCTACCGCAGTTTGGGGAGGTCCTGACCGGCGCTCTTTTCGTGGTCGCCGGTCTTACCCTCTTTGTCCAGGGCCTGGAAATGGGCCTGTTCCCCATTGGCGAAGCCATGGCCCAGGCACTGGCCAGGAAAGGGAGCCTTTTCTGGCTGCTCTGTTTCGCTTTTGCCCTGGGCTTTTCCACCACCGTGGCGGAGCCGGCGCTCATCGCCGTTGCTGCGGAAGCGGCGGAAATAGCCGGCCAGGGGGGATTGATTGCCCCGGACCGTTCCACTCTCGATCACTATGCCCTCGGCCTGCGCCTGACAGTGGCCGTTTCCGTCGGTCTTTCCATCCTGATCGGCGTGCTGCGCATTCTCAAGGGGTGGCCGGTTCATTATCTGATCATCGGCGGCTATGTTGTCGTCATGCTGACAACCGTCATCGCTCCGCAGGAGATCATCGGCATAGCCTATGATGCCGGCGGGGTTACCACCTCCACCATCACCGTGCCCCTTGTCGCGGCGCTGGGGGTCGGACTGGCATCAACCATCAGGGGACGGAGTCCGCTTATCGACGGTTTCGGTCTCATCGCTTTCGCTTCTCTGCTGCCCATGATCTTTGTCATGGTATACGGCATCATTATTTTCGGCTGACAGAGGTTTATTCTTGGATTTTATTCAGGATTTCAGCAAAATTCTGCTTTCCACCTGCCGGGATGTGCTGCCGATCATTATTCTGGTGGCGGGGTTTCAGCTCCTGGTCCTGCGGCAGCCGATTCCCAACCTGCGCCGGGTGGTTGTCGGCGGCGTCTACGTTGTCATCGGTCTCGCCCTGTTTCTGGCGGGGCTGGAAAAAGCGCTCTTTCCCCTGGGAAAAATAATGGCAAATCAGCTTTCCGACCCGACCTTTATTTACAGGGGAGGGGAAATTGCCATTCACGCCGAATGGAGGGCGTACGGCTGGATCTATTTTTTTGCGGCCATGATCGGGTTTGCAACAACCATTGCCGAACCGTCTCTCATTGCCGTTGCCTACAAAGCCCACGAAGTGTCGGCCGGAACGATCAGTCAATGGGGTCTGAGGATAACGGTCGCCGTGGGCGTTGCCGTGGGGATAAGCCTCGGAACCTATCGCATTGTCACAGGAACCCCTCTGTATCTGTATATCCTCATCGGCTATATGATCGTCACGCTTCAAACCCTCATGGCCCCCCGGAGTATCATCCCCTTGGCGTATGATTCGGGCGGGGTCACAACCTCGACGGTAACGGTTCCGCTGGTGGCGGCACTGGGACTCGGCCTGTCCTCCACCGTGCCCGGCCGGAATCCCGCCTTGGACGGTTTCGGCCTGATTGCCTTTGCCAGCCTGTTTCCAATTATAGCCGTTCTGGGTTATGCTCAGATCCTGCAGCTGCTCGTCTGGTTAAAGACTCGTTAAGGGAGAAAAGGAATGCGCTTTAAACTCATATTATCCTCGGTAAAAACGGATATCACCGACAAGATCGTTGATGCGGCGAAAGAGGGGGGCGCGACGGGCGCAACGATTATTCCTGCCAGGGGGACAGGCATCAAGGAAGCGAAAACCTTTTTTGGCCTTACCCTGGAGGCCCAGACCGATATTATCCTTCTTCTGGTCGAAGAACATCTGGTGGGCAAGATTCTTGACAGGATCAAGGAAACCGGACAGTTCCACAAGCCGGGAACCGGGATCGCCTTCGTGGTTCCGGTTGAGCATGTGGTGGGACTGGAAAGCCAGATGGAAAAATTCAGGGAAGAAGTGCGGGAAAGCTATTTTTAACCAGGCGGATCGAATTTTTTGCGGGAGGAAGGAATATGGGTCATGACACCACTTCGATAATTCGGGCCAGGGACGTGATGAGCAGACGGGTAGTCGACATTGACGGCATGGCCACGGCCAAGGAGGCCGCCGCCAAAATGCGGGCGGAAAAGGTATCGTCCCTGCTGGTCAGCAAGCGCCACCCTGACGATGCCTGGGGCATCGTGGTCGTACAGGATTTTGTCAGGGAAGTGATCATCCCGGGCCGTTCCCCGGCGGAGGTGAATGTCTATGAAATCATGACCAAGCCCGTCATTACCGTACCGGCGGACATGGACATCCGCTATGTCGCCCGGCTCATATTCCGGGCCGGCATACGCAGGGCGCCGGTCGAGCATGGCGGCGAACTCATCGGCATGATTTCACTTACCTCATTGATTCTCGACAACGAGCTGTTTTAGCCGGCAAAACGACAGCGGCCAGCTTTCAGCATTGAAGCTGTATGCCGGGAAGGCGGACCCTCGAACTCCACCCGGCGCAGTTGATCAATTTCTCTGTTTTCCGGACGCAACGCACCCACTGCGGAAGCGATTTTTTTCGCATAACCGGGAATATTGCTTGATCGATTTTCACGACAACCGGACACAAATCCTTGCCCAACCAGCCGCAATCGCTTAACATGGCACCTGTTATGCTTAATGTATCCGGGCGGAGAGCGTTCGTCTGCCCCGCATATTGATGGAACTGGATGTCGGAGATGAAGAATATGAACTGGTACCAGCTTGGTGTCAAAGAAGCGCTGAACAGCCTTGGCACTTCCGAGAATGGCCTTTCTCCTGAAAAGGCAACAAAACATCTTGCGAAGTACGGACCGAACAAGCTTGTCGATGAAGAGCAGATAAGCAAGCTGAAGATACTCCTGCATCAGTTTACCAGCCCCCTTATTTATATCCTGCTCATCGCCGGCACTGTTACCTTGCTGTTGGAGGAGTACATTGACTCCGGCGTTATTTTTGCTGTGGTGGTCCTCAACGCGGTCATCGGCTTCATTCAGGAGTTCAAGGCGGAAGAGAGCGTTCGGGCCCTCAAGCGGATGGTTGTGCCGAAGGCCCGGGTAATCCGGAGCGGCAAGGAAAAGGAAATAAACAGCGAAGAGCTTGTGCCCGGCGATATCGTGCTGCTGGCATCAGGGGCAAAGGTCCCGGCCGACCTCCGCCTGATTCATTCCCTCGAACTGCGGGTTGATGAGGCGATGCTCACCGGCGAGTCCGTTCCCGCCGAAAAAACGACCGGCCCGATCAAGGAGGAAAATCTTACTCCCGGCGACCAGAGGAACATGGCGTTCATGGGGACGGTCGTGGTCAACGGCAGGGCCAGGGGTCTGGTTACGGCAACGGGCGCCGGGACTGTCCTGGGCGGAATTGCACGGGATGTCAGGGAAATCGGCATTGTCAAGGCGCCTCTGCAGGAAAAAATACATGGTTTCGCCAAGGCCATAGGCCTGATTGTGCTCGGGTCCTCCGTCCTTCTGTTTTTTACTGGTTATCTCCTTGGTGAGAGTGCCAAGAATATGTTCATGGTCGCTGTTGCGGCTGCAGTGGCAACCATACCCGAGGGCCTGCCCATCGTGGTGACGATTGCCATGGCGGTGGGGGTGGCAAGGATGGCGAGGCAGAACGCCATTGTGAGAAAACTGCCGGCTGTGGAAACCCTCGGCAGCACGATGGTAATCGGCTCCGATAAAACAGGGACGCTGACCAAGAACGAGATGACCGTCAAGCTGGTCTACGATGGAACACATGTTTACGAGATTACCGGCAGCGGCTATGAACCGAAGGGGGAAGTCGTTCATGAAGGCAGGGGCATCAGGATAAAAGACTTTGCGGAACTCGAACAGATCCTCAGGATAGGTCTTTTGTGCAATGAATCGGAAATCTATGAAGAGGACGGCCTTCATAAGATCGATGGGGATCCCACGGAAGGAGCACTCATCGTTTCCGCCATGAAAGGGGAATTCAGTCTGGAAGAGGAGAAGAAAAAGTATCCGCAGGCAGCGATCGTCCCCTTTGAGTCCGACAGGGGCTATATGGCGACCCTGCACAACCATGGGTCCAAAAAACTGATTTTTGTCAAGGGTGCCCCGGAAAAGGTCCTGGATATGTGTGTTCGCGGCATGGGGGACCGGGAGGTCGCCAGGAAGGAGATCATGGACGTGGCGACGGGATTTGCCCAGGATGGTTTGCGGGTGCTGGCCTTTGCCTTCAAGGAGGCGCCCGATGACATGACGGAATTGTCCCACCGGGACGCTGCATCCGGTCTGGTTTTTGCCGGGCTTCAGGGGATGATCGATCCGCCGAGACCAGAGGCGGTAGCGGCCATAGAGGGGTGCAAGAAGGCGGGCATCCGGGTGGTCATGATTACCGGGGATCATGCCGTCACCGCCAGGGCTATCGCCGGAAAACTTGGTCTGGCGGATGAAAACGCGGAAGCAGTTATCGGCAATGAAATGGAGGAGATGGCCGACGACGAGCTCCTGGAAAAGACAAAAACGGTGAATGTCTACGCCAGGGTATCGCCTCAGCATAAACTGCGGATAACGGAGCAGTTCAAAAAACAGGGACATATTGTGGCGGTAACGGGGGACGGGGTGAATGACGCTCCGGCCCTGAAAGCGGCCCATATAGGCATTGCCATGGGCAGGTCCGGCACGGATGTGGCCAGGGAGGCATCCGACATGGTCCTGACCGATGATAATTTCGCCTCCATCTTCAATGCGGTGAAGGAAGGCAGGATCGTCTTTGACAACATCCGCAAGGTCACCTTTTTTCTCATTCCCACCGGTGCGGCCGCCATCCTGTCCATCCTGGGAACGGTGGTCATGGGCATGCCCATTCCGTACGTGCCGGCCCAACTCCTCTGGGTCAACCTGGTCACCAACGGCCTCCAGGACGTGGCCCTTGCCTTTGAGCCGGGAGAAAAAGGAATAATCGACCGGCCGCCCAGGGACCCGAAGGAAGGCATCATGTCCAGAATCCTGATAGAGCGGACCCTGATGGTGGGGTTGCTTATCTCCGCAGGCGTTGTCTACAATTTCGTTTCCGCCCTCAATGCCGGGAATTCCCTGGAGAAGGCGCGGACCGTCGCCGTCACCACCATGGTTTTTTTCCAGTTTTTTCAGGCATGGAACAGCCGCTCCGAACTTGAGTCCATATTCAGATTAAATCCAATGGGCAACCCTTTTCTGTTTTTCAGCATGATCGCCGCGTTCCTCGCCCAGCTCGCCGTGATATATGTACCCCCTCTGCAGTGGATATTCAGAACAGAGCCGATTTCAGGGGGCGAATGGCTGAAGATACTGATGGTTGCTTCTTCCGTCATCGTGGCGGTGGAGATCGACAAATTCCTGCGAAGAAGAAAAGCCGGCAATGTTGCCGGACCGGCAGCAGGTTGAAAAGACGACAGGCCGGATCATAGATCAATAAACCGCATGCCGGTCGGCCGGTTTATTGTCAGTGGGAGCAACTGAATTGGAAAAAAGGCGTATATGAGGTGGCATTCGGACCTGGATGGGGCGTGGCGATAATGTTCAAGAAAAGATATTTCATAGTCGCCATCGGTTTGATCCTTGTTGTCATTACCATGGCGCATGTTCTGATTTTCAGGAAGCTGTCTCCCCTTGTCGTTCTGGAAGAACTGTACTACATCCCGATCTTTCTGGCCGCGTTGCGTTTCGGCCTGCAAGGCGCCCTGTTGACCTACCTGTTTGCCACCCTGCTCTATCTGCCCTTTTTTTTCGGAGAGTGGTCTTTGACGTACCTTGATGTAGTCGACAGGACCCTGCATTTGCTCTTCTCCGGCCTGTTTGCGCTCATTGCCGGTTTTCTTATCGACCGGGAGCGGCGACAGGAGAAGCAGGCCCAGCAGGACCGGTCCCTCAAGGGGATAGGCCAGGCGGCCACGGCAATTGTGCACGACCTGAAGAACCCGCTGATCACGATCCTCGGATATGCGGGAAGAATCCGGGAAAACAAGGGGGATCCCGTTCAGGCGGCCGGGATCATCATCGAGTCGGCGGAAACCATGCAGCGGATTGTGGGCGATGTGCTCGACTTTGCCAAGCCGATGCAGCTTTCCCGCAATACCGAGGAAGTGAACACCATTGTCCGGAAGGCCGTTGATTATTGCCGGGCAAGGGCGGAAGAGGCGGGAGTGACCCTGACGACCGAATTGCCGGAGCAGTCGTCCTGCATCGATTTGGATCGTGTCCAGGTGCAGAGAGCCCTGGTGAATTTTATCAATAATGCCGTGGAGGCGTCGAACAGCGGACAGCGGGTCGAAGTTGCCGTTGTTCCGGAAACGGACTCCCTGCGCATCGTCATCCGGGACCAGGGGGCTGGAATGGACAGGGAGACGGTCGAGGCCGCCTTTAAACCCTTCTACACCAGGAAAAAAGGCGGGACCGGCCTCGGCATGTCCATCGCCAGGAAGATTATCGAAAGCCATGACGGCAGGATCACCGTCGACAGCCATCCCGGAAGAGGGACAACAATAACCGTAAATTTGCCCATCGGTACGGACATGGAAGACGAGAGGGAGTTGTGATCATACGATTATTTTTTCGGAGCGCCTTCTGGATCGGGGTGTATTTTGCCGTGGCAATGGCGCCGCTCCTTGCCATGCTCATCGGTCCGATACCGCCGGGCCGCGGATTCTGGCGGGAATTTTCCGTGGGGATCGGTTTTGCCGGTCTGTCGATGATGGGCCTGCAATTCTTCCTGACGGGGAGATTCAAGAATATCACCGCCCCGTACGGAATCGATGTGGTTTATCATTTCCACCGGGCAATCTCGCTGATAGCATTTTCCTTCATTCTGCTGCACGCGGTTATCATTCCCGTCTCAAGTCCCGAGACCCTGATTCTGCTGCATCCCGTTTCGGCCCCATGGTGGATGGCGGCCGGAGCGGCGGGACTGCTGGCCTTCGCCGTCGTCATAACAACCTCGCTCTATCGTATTCAACTCGGCCTGCACTATGAACGCTGGCGGGTCATTCACGGCTATGTCTCTGTTGCGGCCGTGGCGCTGGCCATGGCGCACGTCATCGGCGTCGGCTACTATGCGCAGGGACCTGCGGGACGGGGGCTGTGGATAGCCCTGACAATCGCATGGGTGCTTGCCCTGGTTAATGTGCGCGTGATTAAGCCGTGGAAGATGTTCCGGCGGCCTTATATAATTGAAAAGGTTGAGAGAGAGCACGGCAATTCCTGGTCGCTGACCCTGCTCCCGGAGGGTCACAAGGGCATGCAGTTCAATCCCGGGCAATTCGCCTGGCTGACCATAGGCAAGTCGCCGTTTTCCATACGGGAACACCCTTTTTCCTTTTCCTCGAGCGCCATGGAACCGGACAGGATCCGGATGACGATCAAGGAACTGGGAGATTTTACCGCCCGGATCGGGGAGACGGTCCCGGGAACCCGCGCATATCTTGACGGCCCGTACGGGAGTTTCACCATCGACCGCCATGCGGCGGTCGGTTATGTCTTTATCGCCGGCGGCGTCGGCGTTACTCCCGTCATGAGCATCCTGCGCACAATGGCCGACAGGCATGACGCACGACCCGTCCTGTTGATATTCGGCAGCAAGACGTGGGAAGATGTCACCTTTCGAGAAGAACTCGAAGAAATCAAGGCGGGATTGAATCTGCGGGTCGTTCATGTTCTTGAGCAGCCGCCTGCCGGTTGGCGCGGCGAACAGGGGTGGGTAACGGCGGAACTCCTGGCCAGGTATCTTCCGGAAAACAGGATGGAGCAGGATTATTTCATCTGCGGACCGGAACCGATGCAAAAGGCGGTCAGAGGAGCCTTGGACAGACTCGGCCTGCCGATGGAACACGTGCAGTCGGAGAGCTTTAACTTTGTATAACGCCCGGAGGCAGGAACTGTGAGAGAACAGTACTCAACGCAATTGGCGATGACAGCCGGGGTGCTCACTCTGATTGTCACGGCTGTCTTTGCTTTTATCCAGTCACCCGGGCTGCTGGACTTTTCTGAAACGGCCGCTGCGAAGTCTGCCGGAGAGGTCCCGCACCGGATAGAGGGACGGCGTGACTGCGCAGGTTGTCACGGCGTAAAGGGAGCAAAACCGTATCCTGCCAAACATACCGGCTGGAGCATCGGGAGCTGCATGCAGTGCCACAGGCCGGCCGCCGCCGTCGCAGCGGAAATTGTCGCGCCGGCGGCTTCGATCGATGAAAAAGCAGGGACAGCTCCGCCTCTGCCGCACCCTGTGCAGGGGATGGAAGAGTGCGGCGCATGCCACAGTTTTGACGCCGGTCATCCCTATCCCGATGATCATGCCGGCTGGAGCGATGACAGCTGTACCACCTGCCATGCAACCCTGGAAAACGATGGAGAGAAGCAATAATGATGGAGCTGCCGGAGCAGAAGACAAAAATTGTGTGTACTCTCGGCCCGGCGTCCTGTTCGGCAGAGGTCATCGAAGAGCTTTTGCGGCGGGGGATGAACGTGGCCCGGCTCAACTTTGCCCACGGCACCTTCGACAGCCATCGGCAGATCATCAGGGATATCCGGGCCGCCGCCGCGCGGCTGAACCGCCCCTGCATGATTCTCGGCGACCTCCCCGGTGCAAAAATCCGCATCGGCAAACTGCAGCACGAGCCTCTCCTGCTGGAGAAGGGGCAGCATATCATGCTGACCACCGACCCGGCACCGGATTCGGCCACGGACATTCCGGTCATCTACGACAAGTTTACCGACAGCATTTCCGCCGGGAGCATTATCTACCTGAACGACGGTTTCATCCAACTGCGGGTTCAGGATGTATCTGATGCGGCCGCCCGATGCACGGTCCTGATCGGAGGGGAGCTGCTTTCCCATAAAGGACTGAACCTGCCGGGAGCCAGATTATATGTCGATGCGGTGACGGAGACGGATCTTGCGTTTGTGGATTTTGCCCTGCATGAGGGTCTTGATGCCCTGAGCGTGTCGTTTGCGGAAAAGGCGGCCGATATCCTGAAAGTCAGGGAGTTTGCCGCGGCAAGGGGCAGGTATGTCTATGTGGTGGCAAAAATTGAACGGGCCGAGGCCCTGGAGAACATTGACGGGATACTGGCGGCCGCCGATGCGGTCATGATTGCCCGGGGAGACCTGGGGGTGCAGATACCGCTGGAAGACGTGCCGGCGGCCCAGAAAAAACTGATCCACAAGGCCAACCTCATGGGCCGGCCGGTCATCACGGCAACACAGGTGCTTGTTTCCATGACCGCCAATATCCGTCCCACCAGGGCGGAGGTGTCCGATGTCGCCAATGCCATCCTCGATGGCACCGATGCGGTGATGCTCTCCGAGGAAACGGCCATCGGCAGGTATCCGGTGGAAACGGTGGCCATGCTGGCAAAAATCGCTGCGGCCACGGAGCGGGAGCGAAAAGCGATAAAGTCCCTTGCCGATCTGGCCGGGTATTTCAGAGCCGGCGGCGGTCGGGAGAATATCGCAGTGGAGGATGTTCTGGCGCTGAATATACTCGATACGGTGGGCGCCCTGAATATCCGCTATGTCCTGTCACCCACACAAAGCGGTCATGCACCGCGCCGCATTTCCAGATTCAAGCCGGATTGCTGGATAATCGCCCTGTGCGGCACGGAGAAGGAGAGAAATTTTCTGGCACTGTCGTATGGCGTTTCACCCGTATTGATGGAGCACGAAGCCGGCCCGGGGCAGGAGGCGGCCATACAATTTATAAGCGATGCGGGCCTTTGTCGGAACGACGCCAAGGTCGTCCTGACCGAGATGACATCCTCGGAGCAACCGGATGCGATCGATTCCCTGAAGGTCATAACCCTCAGGTGTGCTGATTGAGAAAACAGCAGGGCAAGGACAAAGGGAGCAAAATGAAAGATCATCGGATAATCGCGTATTTTTCAATGGAAATAGGGCTTGACGCCAGGATGCCCACCTACAGCGGCGGTCTCGGAGTGCTGGCGGGGGACACCATCCGGGCCGCCGCAGACCTCAAGGTGCCGATGGTGGCGGTGACACTCCTGTACCGCAGCGGTTATTTTCACCAAAGGCTCGATGCAAGCGGATGGCAGAGAGAGGAACCGGTGGAATGGGTCCTCGGCGATTTCGTGCGGGAGGAGCCACAGAGGATCAGCGTCGCGCTGGAGGGGCGCACCGTCCATCTCCGCTCGTGGAGATATGACGTGGAAGGCATCTCCGGCTTCACGGTTCCCGTTTACTTCCTCGATGCCGACCTTCCGGAGAATTCCGAATGGGACAGGACCCTCACCCATTTCCTCTACGGCGGGGACCTCCATTACCGGCTCTGCCAGGAGATGCTCCTCGGCGTCGGCGGGGTGAGGATGCTCAGGGCCTTGGGGTATGAGGATATCGAACGCTTCCACATGAACGAAGGACATTCGAGCCTGCTGACGCTGGAACTCCTTGACGAAGTGGCCCGGGCAGCGGGCAGAACAGCAGTTATCCGCGCCGATGCGGAAGCGGTGCGGGAAAAATGCGTTTTCACCACCCACACACCCGTTCCCGCGGGTCATGATCAGTTTCCCCTGGAGCTGGCGCGGCAGGTCATCGGCCATCGTCCTGATTTTTTTGATCTGAAGGACATCTACTCCTACGAGGGCCGCCTCAACATGACCTACCTTGCCCTCCGGCTGAGCCGCTATGTCAACGGGGTGGCCAAAAAGCACGGCGAGGTATCACGGCTGATGTTTGCCGGCTATTCCATTGATGCCATCACCAATGGGGTACATGCCGCCACCTGGACCGCAAAACCGTTTCAGGATCTTTTTGACCGCTACATGCCGGGCTGGAGAGAGGACAATTTCAGCCTTCGCTACGGTCTGAGCATCCCCCGGCAGGAGGTATGGCAGACCCACCTTCGGGCCAGGGAGCTTCTGCTCGCGGATGTGCAACGGAAAACCGGGGTCGAACTGGACGCTGAGGTCTTTACCATGGGTTTTGCCCGGCGCTCCACGGAATACAAGAGGGGCGATCTGCTTTTTCATGATATCGAGAGGCTGAAGAAGATTGCCGCGGAAGGCGGCGGCCTGCAGGTTGTCTATGCCGGCAAAGCCCATCCCCGGGACACGGGCGGCAAGGAGCTTATCAAGCGGATTTTCCAGGCAAAGGAATCCCTGAAACAGGATATCACCATCGTTTATGTCGGGAATTATGATATGGAGTTCGGCAAGTTGATTACCTCCGGGGTCGATCTGTGGCTGAATACCCCTCTTCCTCCGCTGGAAGCCTCCGGAACGAGCGGGATGAAAGCCTCCCTCAACGGTGTGCCGAGCCTGAGCGTGCTTGACGGCTGGTGGATCGAAGGGCATATTGAGGGTGTGACCGGCTGGTCCATCGGGGAAAACCTGCACCGAACAGGTGATGACAGCGAGTGGTCGAAAGACGCCCTGTCTCTGTACGACAAGCTGGAGAAAATTATTCTCCCCCTCTTCTATCGCGACCGGGACCGGTACATCGACGTCATGCGCTCCAACCTTGCCCTGAATGGCGCGTTTTTCAATACCCAGCGGATGATGCTGCAGTACGTCCTGCGGGCGTACCTGTAAGCCCCTGTTCACCGGAAAGAGAAACCGTAAAGGAGTTGGAGTCATGAAGAAAATTCTCTGCGTTCCGCTGCTTGTCCTGTTGACCCTTGTCACCCCGGCGGGAGTCCATGCCGGAGAGGAGGGGTCATCCCGAGCCGGGGACCAAGGGGCCGCGGAAACTGAAAGGGCGATTTTCGCCGGGGGATGCTTCTGGTGCATGGAAGAACCCTTTGAGAAGCTGGATGGGGTCATTGCCTATCAACGCCAGCGAGAAAGTCAGCCATTTTGAGCGGTGAGAAAGCCCGCCACCGTCAGCGGTTTTCACCCGGCCATTCTTATTCTTCCTTCTGATTTCGCCTGATTTTCTTCTTCTCTCCGTGCTT
>Ga0209614_1000270_pt1 | contig 47673 bp, 45 predicted proteins | sample BlaSprsedimmetaG_FD_185484 | JGI IMG/M metagenome (GOLD analysis project Ga0209614, IMG submission 185484) | Hot spring sediment bacterial and archeal communities from California, USA to study Microbial Dark Matter (Phase II) - Blank Spring... ...
GCTTTCTTCTAAAATTTTGGGGGAAGTCCTGTTTTTGAATAGTTGACATTCATGAAAATAAATATTATAATAGTAATGTGTGAAAATCATTAACCAAAAACATTAAGGAGGGGTTATGAAAACATGGATTCTTGTCGCACTTTTAGCCGGTTTGGTTGCGCTCTTACTGGGAATTATCACTCAACTCTCGGGTGGAGCGATTATTATTTCGGCGGCGGGCTGGAATAATTTCTCACAAACTCTCATTCTGATCGCCATCGGACTCGGCGTTCTGGAATACTTCAACAAGAAGTAAATTACGACTTCCCTGACTTTACGGACAGATAATCTCGGTTATCTGTCCGTTTTTATTAATGATACCCATACTTTGCGGGTGCGGGGTCCGTCAAATTCACAGAAGTAGACCCCCTGCCAGGTTCCCAGTCGCAGAGAACCGTTGTGGATTATAATCTGGGCGGAGTTTCCTACCAGTGACGATTTAATATGCGCATCAGAATTACCCTCGATATGTCGGTAATTTTCCCGGGTCGGGATCAAGGTACTTAATTTTCGTAAAATATCTTCTGTCACGTCGGGGTCGGCATTTTCGTTAATGGTGATGGCGGCAGTGGTGTGCGGGCAATAGACCGTGCAGAGTCCCGCCTCAACTTCACTTTCTTGAACCAGAGCCCGTACCCGATCAGTTATATCTACAAACTCATTCCGGCTGGATGTTTTGACAATGAATTCGTGCATTATATCCTCCGCTGATTACGTTTTCTGCTCCTTTTTCCGGGCTGACGGAAAAAGCACATTGTTGAGAATCAAGCGGTAACCGGGAGAATTCTTGTGCAGTTCGAGCCTGGTGGGCGGATCACCAACATAGTGCCGGTAATCTTCCGGATCGTGACCACCCAGGAAGGTAAATGTCCCGCGCCCGTAATTGCCATGAATATATTTCACCTGTTCGCCATCCACTACTTCGCCCATAACGACCACCGTCTTTTTGATTTTTTCCCGCCGATAACCGGTTGTTTGTCCCATAAAACCCTTGATAATCCCCACATGGTTCTGTGTCAGCATCGTCGGTACCGGATCATATTTTGCCGAAAATTCAAACAGCGTAAAATAATCCGCCTCCGCTCCGGGCGTCACCGCCTGAAAACTGGGCGGGTAATCAATATCGGAATATTCGTAGATCATCGGATCTGGATATAACGTAAAATTTTCAAACGCCAGCGTTTTTTCAAAATCCAATTTCGCCTGAGCGTTCGGGTCTACCGGATCGCCATCGAATACCGAAGCCACGATATCCACACCTTCTGCCGCCAAGGCAATGTCCAGAGCATCCGTTGCCGAACACATTGCAAAGAGGAAACCGCCCTGCCCGACATATTCTTTGATTTTGCGAGCAACTGCTTTCTTTTCTTCTGAAACTTTCTCAAAACCCAATTGACGCGCCGTTTTCTCAAATTCCTGCTGCTGTTCCTGGTACCAGGCTTGGTGGCGGTAGTTTGCATAAAATTTTCCGTATTGCCCGGTAAAGTCCTCATGGTGCAGGTGCAGCCAGTCGTACTCCTTTAATCGCCCTTCCATCACTTCAACGTCCCAGATAACGTCATAATCAATCTCGCCGTAGGTCAATGCCAGCGTCACGGCATCGTCCCAGGGCTGCATATTCGGCGGTGAATAGACGGCGATTTTCGCCGCCTTTTCCAGGAGTGCGATGTCCATATTGCTTTCTTCAATCACGGAATATATTTCCAGCAATTCTGCCGCAGAAACCGTTTCGAATTTAACACCCCTGAGACGCAGCTCTTTCTCGATACCACTATAGTGATCCATTAAAAACGAACCGCCCCGATAGTTAAGTAACCATTCAACCCTGATATCCTGTTTAAGGACCCAGTATACGATCCCGTAGGCTTTCAGATGATCTGTCTGCGTTAAATCCATGGGAATCAGCAATTTCTGAGCCGTTAACGGGGCTGTTCCCAGAATTATCAATAGTATGAGCAGATATTTTTTGATCATAATCCGTTATAACTCCTGTTGAATGTGCATTTCAGTCTGCATATTGCGTAATCTTTTCCTGACAATGTCGGTCATAAAGGAATTTGGATGTTCCTGTAACAAACGATGGTACCAATGGGCGGCATATTCCCGATCACCGTCCCGATAATCGGCGATTTCTGCCATCATGAACAGGGCATCATCGGCAAATTGATTTTCTTCCTTGAGAATCTGATTAAGCACTGTTGCAGCTCTTTCCCGGTTGCGGAAAAAGAGCTCGATCTGCAATAACCGATATTGCGCCGGCAACGCGACATTCGTATTCTCTGCATTCTCGGTCAGGTATATCAAAATCTCCCGGGCTTCGGACAATTTACTCTGGCGAATCAGCCGTTCGCTGTTCAGGAATTCCCGCCCAAGTCGGCGGTCGTCATCACTACGGCTGTTTAAAAATTGTTCGCTAAAATTACGAAATTCCAGGGCGTCGTTAAACAGCGGATCGGCGACCCCTACCATGCCCATCAACTCGTTTGCATAGACTAAAGCAGAATCCACTTCACCGCGATAAAACCAGGACAGAATGTGCCGTAACATCAGGGCTTTTTCAACGTCCGTACCCTGGAATTTTGACCGGCTCAGACGGATATATTCCACCGCCTTCTCCAGGTCTCCCCGGGCAATCATCAGATCAGCCCGGCGAACAATACAGCGGGACCGGATATCCGCATCCCCGCCGGCTTTCAGCGCGTCGTCATAGAGCCGGGCAGCGCCGTCAATATCATGCAGAACCCGATAACGCAATTCAGCCAGCCGATAAAGCGCTCTGGCGGTATATGCTGATTTCGGCAGGGTGACAAGCACCGAATCGTAGATCGAAAAGGCTTTCCTGATATAAAAATCATCGGCGTCAATGCCGTAAACATATTCCGGTACAAAAAAGAAATTGTCACGGTAAAAATAGTCAAAGGGTGAATAGGACTGCTCCGCCAGCATTTCCCGTTCAAAAGCGTCCGCCAGCCCCAGCAGTGCCTGAGGCACGACGTTCCGGAATTCCGGCTCCCGGATAATGGTCGTATACAGCTGCTCCGCCAGGGTAAATTCACCGACATTCAGCAAATCGCCCGCTAAATCCAGTACCGCATCACCCCGATTGTTGCCCAGTGCTTCAACCATTAAAATCTGCTCAACGGCGGCTGTGTAATTTTTATATCGGAACAGCAAATCAGCCCGAAGCCGGTATAGCTCTTTGACCTCCGGTGATGACTCGATTTCCTGCCGAATCAGCGAATCAATCCGGACAAACAAACTGCTGTCCGCCGGAAAGCGCAGAATCTGGTCGCTTACATACTGGTAATTGCGCGGTTGCTGTCTGCCGTAGTTCAGGTATTCACAGGCACTCCTGACATATTCACCACGTGCCCTGAAAAAATTTGCCAGCTCTACGGCAAAAAGGGTCTCTTTTTGGTAATAATCCCGCGCCGTTTGAATGACCTTCTCAGCCCGATCGTAGTCCTGCAGCATTAACAGACCGTTAAATAGCTGGCGGGTGTAATTCTGGGAATAATTCGACTCCTTCCAGCGTCGCTGCCAATGCTGTTCCGCCTTGAGTGTATCGCCTTGCAGAAAATAGAGCTTGCCCAGGTCAATCTGGGCACCTTCGTCGCGCGGCTGATGGGCTAAATAGGCAGTTATCACCCGCTCCAGTTCGGAATAATCCTTTTGCCTGAAAAGCAGATAACTGTAGCGCGCATAATAATTTCCGTTTTGCGGCTCCTGTTCGAACAGCTCCCGGTAGAGACCGATAGCCCGGTCAATTACTCCCTGGCGTTCATACTGAAGTGCCAATCTGTATTTCGAATCCCGTTCCCGCTTCAGAATTTCCGGGGATTTCCAGCTGCTTTGCGCTAAACTCGTAATCTGTCCCAGCAGCAGGATTGCAGTAATTATGATAATTATCCGACCGGAGCGTCGTTTGTTACTATTCATTGGTTTCACTCGATATTAATTCAAAATATTTCCGGATCAACTCCTCATACTCCCGGGTATAGCCCTCTTTCATAGCCTGCTCCAGATTTTGTCTGAGAACAGTCTGCCGCTCCCCCAGATCGGCGGGCAATTGCCCCGGCGATTCCCGATAAATATCTTCTCCGGTGATACTCTTGCGTTCTTTTTTAAAATCCTGAGTTCGCAATGATTTCTGGGCATCCAGCAGACGGGACAGAATCCGCTGCTGGCGTTCAAGGGTTTTGCGGAGCACCCGGTTCTGCTGCAAATCTTTGATCACCTCATCCATATCTTTGGCAACGCCACCCAGATCACCAGTTTGCTCCGAACTTTCGCTGATCTCATTTTGCAGCTCTTCCAGAGACTTGCGCAGTTGCTGCTGGCGGGCAGCCAACCGTTGCAGCGCCTGTCGGCGCCCTTCGCCGCCACTCATACCCAACAGCTGGGTTTCATCATTAATTCCCTGCTGCTGTCCAGCCATATTCTCCAGTTGCTTCAGATACTGTTCAAAGCCCGATGCCGAGCCGCTTTGCTGGAGTTCGTTCATGGAGTTGATCAGGTTCAGTGCGGCACTGTTCAGAGCGGCTACCGAACTGTTTGCGGCGCTGGCGGCGGCGTGAGTATTACGCTCTTCCATCTGCCGGATCGCTTCATTCATTCCGGCAGCCGCCTGCCCGAATCCTTTACCGGCTTTGGAAGACAGACCAAAAGTCTTATTGGATAATTCAATCAGATCATTGATAACCGACGACAGATTTTGCCGGATTTGCTGTTGCCGGACTGCCACATCCATCAATTGCTCGCTCTGGCGCGGCGTATTTCTTATCATCTGGCTGATTTTTTCCTGGCTTTGGGACACTTGCATGGTTTTATAAATCACCTCCCGAAAACCACTCATCAGCTCTTCCATCTGTCCGGAGTTGAAATCGGTCTGAAACTGGCGCATTTTTTCCAGGTATTCCTGCAGCCGCTGCTGCGCCGTTTGCGAATGTTTGCCCGCCCGGTTTTTTTCACTGTTCTGCAGCGCTTTGCGGGTCTGATTCATTTGACTTTTAACGTCGGAATTTTCAAAATCCTGTTTATGCGCCGCCAGCTCGCGGGACGGCATCAGCGGAAAATCCTGCATATTCTGGCTGGTTCGCTCCATCACATCCAGCAGAACATCCGTATCGCGCTCAACCGTTTTCTCCTCCTGCGCCAGCTGACCCATTTTGGCTTTTTCGGTTTCAGCGGTGCGTTCAATTTCCTGGCTGATATTATCCTGGCGATTCACCAAATCCTCCAGACGACGGACAATCTCATCCACCGCCTGCTCGATTTTCACCCGCTCCAGCAGTTGCAGCATCCGATCAATCTCTTCTGAAAATTGCTCGCGGTTCGTGCGAAACTGATTCAAGGCGTCCTGTATCTCTTTGCGATCCATTTTTTCCAGGGCTTGCTGGAGTTTTTCCATCGCCGCCCGCAGTTCAGGTGTCATAATATCCTGAAAAGACTGTTGCAGCTTGGCATACTTTTCCAGGGTCTCCTCATCAAACAGATTGTTTTCCCGGCTTTCTTCAATCATTTGATCCAGCTGCTCAGATATTTGGGACAGCTTTTCTGCGGCTTTTTCAGTACGTTGGATTTCCGTTGTCAGCTGCTTTTTTTGCTCCCAGTTAAGATCAGGATTCTTTAAAAGTTCCCAGGATATTTGTTCGAGAACCTGCTCGGCGTTCTGCAGTTCCCGCAGCAGTTCTTCGCTCTGCTCCACGACATTGTCTTGCTGCTCGTAGAACCCGCTGAAGAGGTCATTCAACGAAGGAAAACGTGCCCGGAGTGTTCGGGAAGTGGCAGATTTGGGTCCGTTGATGGGGTCATTATCGTAAGCGATCACTTGAAACTCGATCAGGTCTTCCGGCGACAATTGCATATTTTTTACCGACCAGGTGTAATACAACTCCTGGAGCGTCAGTCTCCGGTTTTTAAGTGGAAATTCAAGCGAATCCGACTGCGTCTGATCGGGTGCATATTTTTTTATCAAGCGGTATCGAATCAACACTTTTGAAAAGCCGTAATCATCACCGATCCGGATACCCAGCGGAATCTCCATTGCCTCATTCAACTCAAGGTCCGCATCCGGTGATATCAGCTGGCAGATGGGATAGGAATCCGGAATAATTCTAATCGAGTAATTCAATGGATCCAGATTCCGAACTCCATTTTGATCAAATATCAATATCTTAAACTCATCGGTATTGGTAACAGTCAGATTGCCGGTGGCGGAATTATCGGCTACTCTCAGTTTCAGCTGATTTCCCGATTTCAGTTCCAGCCGGGCGCTCTGCAGCGGTTTGCTGGCAATCGCCGCGAGCCCCAACCTGGTTCCCGGCAAAACCATCAGTTCCAAATTGTTGGATTCCTGAATTTCCGTCGGCAAGCCGGTGTATTCCGGCGGATCAATCTGGATCTTAACCGCCAGTAATGTCGGTCGGTCTGTGACCCGAATTGTGTCGCAGCCGCTGCTGATTCGCTGCCAGGGTCTGAAAATCGAGCGATTTTCCACAAAGGCTTCATAAAAAACCGTATTGCGAACAGCGCCCAGATGCAGCCTGATCCTGCCGGAATCGTCGGGAGTGATTTTCGTTTCAGTAACATAATCCTGATAATTCTCACGAAATGTGATCTGTTCGGGATACCTGCCTGTGCATTGAAAAACAACCACTGTCGTATCACCCCCGAATACCTCCAAGGAGCCGGTCAGAGATTGAATTTCAAAGGGTAGTGGAATTTCAAAAGACTGGCGGGGCTGCAGCAGACGCCGAAGGGATTGCTGATAATAGTCTGAATTGAATCCCCCAATAGCGGCGAGGATTACCAGTACAACACCGCATTGAATCAGCGATTTTCGCAACTTCTTCCGGGGGATGATCTCTGTAAAGTTATAATTCCCAATGTCCCCAGCCACTGTTTGTACCGAATAATCCGCCAACTCCAGCGAAAAGCCCGAATCCCGTTGCTGGCTCATTTCATAGAGCTGTAAACCGTTCAGCAGGCGGTCACCTAAACCAGGAAAATGATTACCCAGCATCCGGGCGAGTTTCAGATTAGAAAATGACGCCATCTGGTTGGTCCGGACCAGGAGTGCCAGGATAATTGGTATTAGAAAAAAAATAATCAGAAAACCGCTGGAAAACCGCAAAATACTCAGTCGTACCGGTGAATCAAAATAGCGAAAGCCTTCAACCGTGGCAATGATGAATCCAAGTCCTACTACCAGCATCAGCGCCCGTACGAAGCCATTTAAAAGAATAAAACCACTCCACCTCCTGCGCAGAGCATCCAGTCTGGCTTCGATAATCTTAATATTTTGACCGGAATAATTCATTGAGTCAGAGAATAGATGATGATGTTGGCACCCATTTGTAGGGCTTTTTCATGCTTTTCAGGAGGATCATTATGGACTTCGGGATCCTCCCAGCCGTCGCCTAAATCGCTCTCATAGCTGTAAAATACGACCAGCCGGTTGTTATGAAAAATGCCGAATCCCTGAGCCGGCTTATTGTCATGTTCGTGTATCTTTGGCAATCCCGAGGGAAAATCGTAGAAGCAATGATAAATAGCATGATCAAAAGGCAGCTCCACCAGATCGTTATCGGGAAAGATACGTTTCATCTCTCGCTGAAAAGATTTGTCCATGCCGTAATTATCGTCAGCATGCATAAACCCACCGGCATTAAAATATTGGCGCAGCCGTAAAATCTCCTCATCGGAAAAGCGAATATTGCCGTGCCCGGTCATATACAGATAAGGGTAAGAAAAAAATTCCTTGTCCATGACGGAGACGCGATACTCCTTCAGATCGGTCACAACCGGTGTATTCTGGGCGACAAATTCCAGCAGATTGGGCAGCGAACTCGGATCGCAGTACCAGTCGCCGCCGCCGTCATATTTGAGACGAGCAATAAAAAATTTCCCCAACCGGCTGTCGGCTCCGGCAAGATTGCCGGTCATCATTACACCGAATGAAAGAGTAATGATTAACAGGTGAAGCGCGTTGATTCGTTTGGCATACATGGTCTTTATACAAGTAATGAAATTGTTTGTTTCATGGTCGAAATTTAAAGAAAGGCGCAGCAGCCGGGAGCTAATATACACAATTTCAGTGTAATTTTTGCTTACTTTTCACCTCGTAACTATTTATTTTTAAGCAATGAGATTCCGGCATCTAATATTATGGCTGATCGTGACGTTTACAGGACGGCTGTACGCCCAGAATTTCGTCTATAAAATCGCCGACTTCTTCCAAAATCCCATCGAATATCGTAAACCCTTCGGCGTGACACCATTCGAAATCAAAGCCGGCGGTCACCTGCTGGGTGCCGCTGCGATCCGATTCGATTCCACCGAAACAGCCCTGGAGGGCTTTGATCAACTCCTCAACCGCTACATCCACAACCTCGAAGTGGATTTGGTAAAATATAACCTGCTCGGTTTGCTGATTCCCCAAAATTTTATGGATTTTCAAACCGGGCTGGGATTCAAATACAAATCATCGCTCATCAACCAGGGGCTACCGGAAGCCTGGCTGCAGTATGCGCCCGGAACCAAGGAACAACTCTACTTCGCACCCCGCCTGATTGAGGCAAACATCAATCAGTCGCTGGCTTTTCAATGGTCAAAACACTTTTATAATTACGTTCAGTTTAATATTGGGCGGGCTTATACGTCGGTTTACCGGACGCGCCCCGGAGACCGCTTCCTGACCCAGGACGGCTGGACCTTTTCGGTGACCACAGGTCTGAAATTTTTGTCCAACATTAATTTCAACTTCAAGGAAGCTTACGGCATCGAACTTCAGTATCAGATTGCCCGTTTCGACGATTTGAGCGATCGTCACAATCTTAGCCCGATTAAAAATGTAGATTTCAGCAGCTTCGGTATCTCGCTGACCTTCAGCATGATCAACGGCGGGAATCCTACTCAGGGCGATGTCGCCAAAGCGCTGTTCAGACAGAGCGATTATATTGCCGCGAAAGCCAACTTCAGGGATTTTATCAAAAATGAACCTGCGCATCCCCGCCTCTTCAAAGCCCACCAAATGATAGATAAATGCGACGAACTGGTGGTCTATCAGTATGCCGAACTGGCTGATCATTTCATCGAGGCAAAAAACTTCTCAAAAGCGTCACAATACCTGGAAATGGCTGGTAAATCAAGTGATTCGACACTGCTGAACAGAATTGACAGCAGTTATCAGCAAATCGTCAGCTGGTGGCAAGAAACATTGGATTCACTAATCCTCTCCAGTTCTATTAACCGGGCAGAGAAATTTTTAAAAGAGACCGAGCGTCTCAAACTTCCCCAAACTGAAGATTTAAAAAAACTCTACCTGAGTGAAATCTACCTATATCGCGGTGTGGTCTTCACCGACTATCAAATCTGGGATAAAGCCCTCTACTTCTTCGATCTGTCGGTTCAGCACAATCCTGCAATCCGGGAGCGGATTGAACCCTACCTCTCAAAAATTGCCTATGGCTATATTCAGGACGCCAATCTGTCAGTGGATCATAAAAACGTCGAACTGGCGCTGGAATCATTGCGACAGGCGACCGAAATTCGCCCTGAAATTCTCTTTCTGACCCGTGAACATATCGAGACTCTCGAACAGGGCATCCAATATCTCAAGGAGCAGGCGGCGATTGAAAAATTGCGTAACGCCGTTGAGGAAGTCCGGAGTATTCCGGTGCAGAGCGGTTTCTCCCCGCAAATAGGAATGACCTGCGAACAGATTCAAGCGGAATTGGGGCGACCGTCATATAAAAAATCGCTCAACACAGCCGGCAATCAAGCCTACGAATTGTGGATTTACCAAACCGAAGATGCAAAAGAAATATTCTTCTATTTTAAAAACAGCGTCCTTTCAAAAATTGAAAAACTTTGAAATCCTTATGTAATGGAATCTCCTGATGAAAATTTTTTATACTGACGGTGCCTGTTCCGGAAATCCCGGACCCGGCGGTTGGGCGGTGATTCTCATTGAAAATGACCAACCGGTACGGAAATGGGGCGGCTTTCAGAAGGACACGACCAACAACCGGATGGAGCTGACCGCTGTTATCGAGGCTTTAAAATATTTACAGCCCGGCGAATCCGCCACGATATATACCGACAGTGAATACGTCCGCAAGGGAATCACCGAATGGATGTTGAACTGGAAACAAAAAAACTGGAAAACTGCCTCGAAAAAACCGGTGAAAAACCGAGATTTTTGGGAATTACTGGATTCGCTGAATCATGCCAAAATAACTTGGCGGTATATCGCCGGTCATTCGGGTGACAAGTACAATGAGATGTGCGATCGGCTGGCGCGGCAATTTATCCGCTCCCGCCAGGCATGGGCAGTGATGGATTGACATTATGGAAAGCCCCGGATTGCCGGTCAAGAGCAAAACCTTTGATTTATCTAAAATCACAAAACGGATGTCAATAGTCAAACCCGACAACCATCACTATTCGCGGTCATCTAAACTGTATGAATTCACAAAAAGGAAACCGACATGAAGATAATAAAACCGCAAGGATTGATCGGAATTCTTGCACTCCTGTTCACATTGAATTCGCTGACGATTGCTTACCCGCCGGAAGATGATTTCCGAATAGTGGTGTCCTGGTCAACTTTCGGCTCCGAGCTGGAAGCCGCACTGGTGGAACCCGATCCGGAGAGTGGTGTGGGCTACGTCCTCAGCGGCAGCATTCCCGGCGAAACGCCCGGCGGCTCGGCAACCACTAGCGGCGATGTCACCGATGACCCTGAAACCGGCAAGGAGACGTTTACTATAAAGCGCTTTAAGTCAGGAACTTACCAAATTTGGGTAAAGAACAAGTTTATCGAAGAGGGCTTTGGTGAGACAGAGCTTTTCGGCACCGCTGAAGATGTTTTTGCAAACTCAAATGCCCGGGTCGAATTTTACGAAAACAACCAAAAGGTCAAATCCATCAGCATCCAGCCTGATGCGCTGGGATTGGTCTGGCTGGCGGCTGAGATTGACGGCAGCAGCCGAACCGTAACCGCAGTAAACAAAACCTACCCCCGCCTGCGTGCCATTTATGGCAGGGTAATTGATGCGGTCAACGGCGAAGCTCTCGAAAACTCCTTAATCATCGTTAAAAACAGAGACACCAAGGAGACGGTGGGACGCGCCATCAGCGACGTCAAAGGTAATTTTATAGTGCCGGTTGATCACGGTCGCTTTACCGTTTATATTGGAAAAAAGCAGTATATCTCCGACCGTTTCAACGCCGATGTCTTCCTGGACTTCCCCCGCACTGTACACGCTGTACTGACCAAAATAATTCCACCGCAGGATTACCGGATTGTCCTGACGTGGGGACGGTACCCGGTGGACGTTGACGCCCATCTGCGGGGTCCTCACCCCGGTCATGAGGATTTTCATATCTACTGGAATCGCCGCACAATGATCAAAGGGAAAAAATTTCTTGACCGCGACGACACATCCTCCTTCGGTCCTGAGACCATTACCATCTATGGACTCGATCCCGGCGTCTACCGCTACACAGTTCACAATTACAGCGGACGCAATAAGACCGACGGTGACAATCTTTCCAGAGGCAATGTCACCGTTAAAATCTACAATGGTGACCAATTGCTGAAAGAGTACCGCATGCCGCCTGGTACACCCGGCAACTACTGGAAGGTTTTCGAAATTGACGGAGAAACCGGTCAGATCAGCGATATCAACCAAACCGGCTTTGAAAGCGATCCGGAAAAGCTCTGATATCTGTTAATATTGATTATCCTCGAAATGCATTACACCGGATATTGTAGTAAAAATCTAAATCCGGGTGACAAACTTCGCTACAATTGTCTTTACCCCACAGCTGCGGAAGCTGATCCGCAGTTTTGCCTGTTTCCCACAGCCGTTAACGCTTAAGACCTGTCCAACACCGAAGATTTTATGCGACACCCGGCAGCCAGCGCTGATTTCAGAGCTATGCGCAAAGGAGGTTGAATCCCGCCGACTGCTGCGCTTTGTCTGCGGCTGTCGCGATGCAGATATCACTCCCTCCCGACCGTAAGCCGTTTCCAGCAATTCCGGAGGAACTTCGCTGAAAAACCTGGATTCCGGAAGATACTCGATTTCACCGGCGCGACTGCGTCGTTGAGCCGTCGTCAAAAATACCTTATCCATCGCCCGGGTCAATCCAACGTAAAACAGACGACGCTCTTCTTCAAGTGCTTTATCACTGGTATCCCGCTCCAGCGGAAAGAGCCCCTGATTCAATCCGCAAATAAAGACCACGGGAAATTCCAGTCCTTTGGCACTGTGCAAGGTCATCAATGAGACGCTGTTTTTCTGATCCTCCCAGGTATCAATATCGGTAATCAGCGAGACCCGCTCGAGATAATCTTCCAGATTGGCATCATCCACGGTATGACAGTATTCAGAAATATCGTTCAGTAACTCATCAATATTTGCCAGACGCTGAATGGCTTCTTCCCCGCCCTGATCTTTATAGTATTTCCGCAAACCGATTTCGTCAATGACAATCCGCGACCACTCTTCAAAATCCAGCTGTTCACGTGCGCCCCTGATGCGCGCTAGCATGTCCAGAAATCCCCGAATGGCATTCGTGGCGCGGGTAGACAGGTCAATGAACTCCAGGTAAGCCAGGGCATCAAACAGGGTAATCCCTTTTTTGCGCGCAAAATCATCGAACTGTTGCAGGGTTTTCTCGCCGATCCCACGCGGCGGAAAATTCAGAATCCGGCGCAGACCTATTTCATCCTGGGGATTTGAAAATATGCTAAAATAAGCCAGAATATCCTTGATCTCTTTGCGCTCATAAAACTTGGTCCCGCCAATGATATTATAAGGAATGTTATTGCGGCGCAGAATTTCTTCGAGAATGCGGGTCTGGGCGTTGGTGCGGTAAAGAATGGCAAAATCTTTAAAAGCCCGCTTATTTTTTATAATCTCTTTTTGAATATGGGCGGCAATTCCGGCGGCTTCGGCGTAATCGTTTTCTGCTTCGATCTTGACCAGCCGATCGCCGGCGGGTTTCTTCGACCAGAGCGTCTTTTGCGCCCGATTGGGGTTATTGACAACCACGGCGGTGGCGGCATTTAGGATATTATTGGTAGAGCGATAATTCTGTTCCAATTTAAAAACCCGGCATTCGGGATAATGGGCATCGAATTTCAGGATGTTTTCCACATTGGCGCCCCGCCAGCCATAAATACTCTGATCATCGTCTCCGACGACACAGATATTGCGATGCTCTTTTGCCAGAATATCAATCAGGTCAAATTGCGGCCTGTTGGTATCCTGGTACTCATCCACCAGGATGTACCGGTATTTCAGACGATACTTTTCCAGCGTCTCCGGAAATTCGCGAAAGAGTCGCAATGGCAGGAGCAGCAGATCGTCAAAATCCACTGCATTGGATCGTGCCAGGGCTTTTTGATAGAGCGGATAAAACTCTTTGACAATAAAATCCAAACGGGCACCCTGCCGCGGTTTAAATGCTTCCGGACTGGTCTGCCAGCTTTTCAAATAGGAAATCCGTGCCAAAATATTCCGGGGTGTGTAGCCTTCCGGATCGAAATCGGTGTTACTGATGATCTTCTTGACCAGCTGCTGCTGATCCGCATCATCGTAAATCGAGAAGTGGCGGGTGTATTCATCAAGGTTTTCAATCTCCCGCCGCAATATTCGGGCACAGATCGAATGAAATGTTCCCACCGTAATAAATGCCGACTGTCTGCCGACAAATCGGGCGACCCGCGTCTGCAGTTCCTGGGCGGCTTTATTGGTAAAAGTGACCGCCAGAACATATTGCGGCATCACCCGCCCGGACTCGATGACATAGGCGATTTTATGCGTCAGGACTTTGGTCTTGCCGCTGCCTGCTCCGGCAAAAATCAGCTGCGGTCCGTCACAGTATGCGACCGCTGCCTGTTGTTGAGGATTGAGACCGTCTAAAGGATTCAAAAAGGTTACTTTCTACTTTTTCGAATTTCGAGCGACTTCCCGGCGCACTTTCTGAAAGCGACGTTTGGCTCTCAAGAAACTATTGTAGTCGCTGTGGAATGAATGGGTGCCATCGCCCACGGCTACCATGTAAAGGAAATCGGTTTCAGCCGGCCAGGTGGCGGCTTTAATTGATTCCAGCCCGGGATTATTGATCGGACCCGGCGGCAGACCCCAGTTACGGTAAGTATTGTAGGGTGATTGAATCAGCAGGTCTTCCTTCAGCAGACGCCGGGGACCGTCGGGAATGATGTATTGGATCGTGGGGTCCGATTCCAGGCGCATCCGCTTTTTCTGCCGATTTATGTAGACCGAAGCCACCAGGGTGCGTTCGCTGTCCACGATACATTCACCTTCCACAATAGACGCCAGCGTCAGTACCTCATGCAGCGTACGTCCGGATGACTGAATTGCCTGCAACAGCGAATCATCCACCATCTCATGAAAGAGCGTCACCATGCGCCGAATCACGTCAATCGGTTGATCGGAATCGTTAAAATAGTACGTCTCCGGGAAGAGATATCCCTCCAACGACGGTGACTCAATCTGCAGTTCCTCCAGAATCACCGGATCGTCAATTAATTTCAGAAAATCCTCCGCCTCGAAATCGAGTTGCCGGGCGACCAGTGCGGCGATCTGCCGGGCTTGATAGCCTTCGGGAATCGTGACCTTAATGGCATGATTCTGCGACGTGGACAAGGTTCTGAGGAGGGAACGGTAATTATGGACATTCTGTAGATTGAAAAAACCGGCTTTCAGCGACCGGTTTTTCAGCATGAGATGGGCAGCCAGCACGAAAGATTTCTGATTTTTAATGATCCCCTGCTCTGTCAGCTGGTCGGCAATCTGACTTAGATTCGATCCGCGGGATATGGCTATTTTCGTTTTTTCAGCGGGAATCGTCACCGGAGTATAGATGATCAAGAGGCGCAGCGTGTACAGAATTGCCAGCAACACAATGGCAACCGCGAGATAGTTATTCTTATTGATATCATTTAAAAAGATTTTAATACGCTCTAACTTAGATTTATCCATACAGACAATTAAAATTTAAAGGGTACCGGTATAAATGTAAGGATAAAAATGATTCCTGCCGTAATCCCGATCAATTTTTCATGCCGGTTAATCGGTGCGTGTTCATCCATAATCGGCGGATGTTTCATGCGGGTCAAAAAGTAGACCAGCAACGCCCAGATGAGCCAGTTTGCGGAAAAAAGACTCAAGACCAGAATTGCACCCAGGGCGCCCCAGGCTATTTTTTTATACCATTTTCCCAGCAAAGCATAGGCAATATGACCGCCATCCAGTTGCCCGATGGGCAACAGGTTTAGCATGGTTACCAGCATTCCAATCCAGGCAGCAAATCCGACGGGATGCAGCATAATATCCGCATTTTCAGGCAACTCCGGATAGATGATCGCCGTTGCGATTTTCATCAAAATTGATTCACCCAGTTGCACGCCCGCCTGGTCAGTAACCGGCGCTACCGAGGAAAGGGACAGCCCGATAAACAGCGCCGGTACGGCTACCAGGAACCCGGCAATTGGTCCGGCAGCTCCGATTTCCACCAGCGCCCGGCGACGCCTGACCGGTGAGCGCATTTTAATAAAGGCGCCAAAAGTTCCGATGATAGTCGGCGCCGGCAGAAAATAGGGCAAAGTAGCATCTACGTGGTGTTTGCGGGCTGTCAGAAAATGCCCCGTCTCATGCACACCGAGAATCAGCAGCAGTGTCAGCGAGAAGGGAATCCCACGGGAAATTTCGGCTGGATTATTCAGTGGGTTGCCTCCTTCCATCAGCGCCCCTGCCAACAGCGTTGTAAAGACCGTCGCGATAAACAGCAGCAGGTTGACTCGGGGAATTCCGAATAGCGTCTTTTGAAAATACACAATGAAAATATCCTTTCCGCCGGAATGATGATAACGCAATCGGGTAACCAACGGTTTGATTCTGAAATGAACTGATTCGGCGGTTTCGCCAGGCAGTAGATATCCCCGGACAATCAGCTTATCCCTCTTTTCAAGGACATCGCTAACCTGCATCCAGTTGGTAAGTAAGATCAGGAGCTGTTGTTTATCTGTATCATTCATCAATCGTCACAAAAACTTGGGTTGTAAATTACAATCCAATCCCTTTGAAATCAATCGGGAATGCAAAAAACACAAAATAAACCGTGGTTTAAAACGGACACCGGTCGTAATTTCCGGGGATTTTTTCTGGGAACTCAGCTTATGTCGTTGCTTGGCAACATAAAGACCAGATACCGTGCCGCTGCCGGGTACCGGGAGCTGCTGGCAATTGCCATTCCCCTCATCCTCAGTACCAGCGCCTGGTCAATTCAGCACTTCGTTGATCGGATGTTCCTGACCTGGTATTCGCCGGAATCCATCGCCGCGGCAATGCCAGCGGGGATTTTCAACTTTTCCATTATGACCCTTTTCATCGGGACAGCCAGCTATATCAGCACCTTTGTTGCTCAGTATTTCGGCGCTCACCAGTACCGGCAGATCGGTCCCATCGTCTGGCAGGGTATGTATATTGCCATCATCGGCGGGATTTTCCACCTGCTGCTGATCCCACTGGCGACGCCGATTTTCAATTTCATCGGTCACGAGCCGGCTATCCGGGAATTGGAAATCATCTATTTCCGGGTGCTCTGTCTGGGGGCTTTCCCGGTAATTGCCTCTTCGGCTTTTGCGGGATTTTTCAGCGGGCGCGGCAAAACCTGGCCACTGATGTGGATTAACATCACCGCCACTCTGACGAATATCATCTTTGACTATCTGCTGATTTTCGGGAACGGCGGTTTCCCGGAAATGGGCGTTCGGGGGGCAGCCATCGCTACGGTGCTCTCAAGTTGTATCTCGTTGATTATTTACCTGAGTATCATCTTCCGACCGTCATTTTGTAAAACCTACTGCATTCTCACCGGAATCCGATTGGACTGTGCGCTTCTCAAACGACTTATCTATTACGGATTTCCCAACGGCGTTCAGTTCTTTATAGATGCAGCCGGTTTTACCGGATTCCTGTTTATTGTGGGCAAACTCGGTCGTGATGCACTGGCTGCCACTAATATCACTTTCAATATCAATAGTCTCGCCTTTATGCCTATGATGGGATTCGGAATCACCGTTTCGGTAATGGTCGGGCAATATCTCGGAAAAAACCGACCCGATCTTGCCCACAAAGCCGCTTACTCCGGTTTTCACATCACCTTTTTTTATATGGCTGTCATGGTCGCCCTTTACCTCGGTTACCCTACACTGTTTATCAAACCCTTTATGGCTGGTTCCGACAGCAGAGAGATGGTGGCGATCCGGGAAATCGTAATAAGGCTGATTCGATTTGTGGCGATATACTCCCTTTTCGATACCCTGAATATTATCTTTGCGGCAGCCATCAAAGGCGCCGGCGACACCCGCTTTGTTATGCGCATGCTGAGTGTTCTGTCGGTGGTGCTATTAATCATCCCCAGTTACCTTGCGCTGATTATCTGGAAGCAGAGTGTTTATGTCGGCTGGATCATCATTACCATTTACATTAGCAGCCTGGGTATCGGTTTCTATTTGCGTTTTCTGGGCGGAAAATGGAAATCCATGCGCGTTATCGAACCACCTCCGCCCGGTCTGCCGGCGACCTTTGCGGAAACTCCCACACCAGATATATAAAGCCTTGCACATTTGAAAAAATTGATTTATTCTACTTTACAGCAAAAGGAGGAGGGCTCGTCATGGGATTATCGGTATTTATCGCTAAAATCTTCGCACTCATTTACGTCGCATCGGGAATTGCCGTATTAATCGGCAATCTGGATTTGAACGGAATTGTCAGCAATCTGAAAGAATCAACGGCGCTGACTTTTTTAGCCGGTTGCGCTGGAATTATCGCCGGAACCGCACTTGTTCAATATCATAACCTGTGGGTCAGTCACTGGCGCATCATCATTACCATCATCGGATGGATTATGCTGATTGGCGGGGTAATAACAGTCATTATCCCCAATCTTCTCGTTCGGCTGAAGGGATTAATCAGTTACAGCAAACCTTGGGGAGTCTTTATGATCTTCTTCGGTCTGCTTATGGGGTATTTTGGTTTTTTTGCGTAGCCGGACTGACTTCGGTCGAAGAAACCCGACGATTGCGGCTATCTTATTTCAGTAATAACATTTTCTGGTGAGCAACCCGGTTACGCTGTTCCAATGTGATGAAATAGACGCCACTGCTGACCTTTTGTCCCTGGTAATTGCGACCGTCCCAGGTATAAATATGCAGTCCGGTCTCCGGCTGAGCGATTGTCAGCGACTGAACCTGTTCGCCGCGCAGACTAAAAATCCGCAGCTTCCCGGGCGAATCGTCCATCAGACGGAAGCGTATCAGGGCTAATTTACCGCCGGACGAAACATACGGATTGGGAAATACGGGAAACAGCTTCAAAGTGACGGCTGATACCGGAACCGAGCCACTGTAACGGAACGAATACTCCAGCGTATCAATTCCATCGAAGAAGCGAAAGGGAATCCGAGTTGAGCCGATATTTTCCCAATCAAGCATGACTTTTACTATGACCGTATCGGTTTTGCTGACAACGCCAGTCTCGGGATAAAAGGTAAGGGCGTCATCGTTACTGAACAGGGCAAATTGTGCGGCAGCAGTCCCGATATTCAGCACCTTTATCGCTTTAACTAACTGGGAATTTGGGAAAGCCCAGTCCCGCACAAACAGACCGGCTTGAGGATTATACCGATTGCGCTGCATCACTGATATCAAGAGCGAGTCCGTGCCGGCAGTTGATGAATTCACCTTCAGCAGATGGTCATATAGTCCGGGATCAAGACTCGTGCGGTCAATATTGACTGTAACTTTCTGGATACTCTCCAAACCCGTGCCACTCGTCGCCGAGAGACTCAGCCAGGCAGGAAAAGGCATATCAATCCACCAGTCAATGGCACCGCTACCGAGATTACGGATATCGAACTGACGGCTATACTCATTTGCCCAGAAATAGAGCACGTCCGGCGAGATTTTTAATAACGGTTCAACGGTCATTTCCCGGTGCAGAATCGCGCCGATCATCCAGTCGCCCTCCAGACTGGTACTACCGACCTGGTAATCACTGAGATTCCGATAACCGGACCCCGTGTTAAGATAGGCTCGCCCGAAACCGGCGCCCGTTTCACTATAACCGAGGCTCTGGGGTAAATCAGCGCTGCCGACGGCAATAATCAGCTCCTTGGAATCAGGGAAATTAAGGGCTGCGGGCAGATAGTAACTCGTCCACTCGCCTGCACTAGGTACGATTTCATAGGTCGCTACCGGCTCCTGATTGAGCGCCTCCAGAATCCGGATTGTACAACCAAAATCGTACCCGACATTGAATTTAATACCCGCTAAACGATTGCCGTAATTACCGGTTGCAGAAAATTTCTCGGCTGCCAGGGCATTATTGAGTTGGATGTAATAAGTCAGATCGTCGCTATATACGATTTCGGTTTTTTCGATGCCGCCAATCACATGGGCTTTAAAGGAGCATTCCTTATTTCTCTCCAGCGCGGATATCTGCGTCCAATAGGGTATAAAGGTCACTTTACTGTGGGTTAGACCAAAAGATGGATCATCATAAATAAAAGGACTTTTACTCAAATTCACCAACTCCACCGCCGTCCCGCCATCATCTTTCACGATTGCTAAGTTAAAATTCGGGTCCTCGGTAAAACTCAGTTCGAAAGACAGATTCTTGCCGGCAAAAAACTGAATATACTGCGCGGCTGAATTCTTAACAGTAAAATTGATTTTCTCGCCTGCTTTAAAGCTACCATAAAAATAATCGGAATAGAGATCGAATATCTGCAAATCACCGTATCCGAAAATACCATCCTGCAGCCCGGAATCATTGATCAGATTCGCAATAAACCAGTTTCGCATTAAGGTACTGATATTGGAATTGTATCCGTAACTCGTCAATACCTGTTGATAACTGTCCAGCGAATTGGCGCTGTTTGCAACGACGCTTCCGATAAAATCCAATCCGAATTGTCGGTAACAGTACTGTGTCCACAATCCGACTTTGGCGTAATCGGCGATGCTGTTATCGAAGGAGGTCAGCGGGCGGTTTGTGTCCCGCAGGAAAGGTCCGTGGGAGTGGGCATCAAAACCCAGAATGGACATAGCAAATTCAGACATACCCTCGTTCAGCCAGGTACTTTCGTTCGGATCGGCGCCGTAGTGAATCAAATGCTGTAATTCATGCGCCACAATACCCAGCGTATGGGGATCGGCGGTATTGCCGGGATTGCTGTCAATATACATAATATCGCCGAAATTGCCTTTGCCGGGTGAATTGATCTGATCCAGCGGATCAAAATAGCCAGCCATGTAAACCGGATTATCAGTCTGGTCGAAATTGTCCCGGATATCGGTCAGTAAGACGATTAACTTGCCATCCCGGTTAACATCCGGGAGCGGTCCGAAAATTTCAATTTCGTTAGTCAAAATACCCCTGGCAGGATTGATTGATCCGGCTGGCGTCTCAAAAAGCAGCGCCTGGATAATCTGCTCGGCATCGCTTGGACTGATCCGGTTCGCCTCAATTTCGGACAGCTCGCCATAGACGATAATATTGTCCCGCTCCATTAACTTGTCGAAAACCGCTTCGATAAATCGCGGAGACGATTCGGAAATATTTTCGTAGATAAAAAATGTCGTGTCGCCGGCTGCCGGCTTCACAAGTCGTTTGACGATTTCAATTTCGCCGGTTTTAGAGATTACATTGGGATAACCACAGATGGGCACCGGACGGTCCAGGGAAAGGGGCATTGCAAAGCTGGTCACCAATTGAAAAACAGCGCCGATCAGGAGTCCGAACTTCCGCATTAATTCCCCGGAATGGAATGCCGCTCGTCAACCGGATCGCGTGTCATCAGATCATTGAGTGCCAGCCGCGGGTCCTTCTCCTCAAATAACACTTTATGGATTTCCGCTGAAATGGGCATTAAAATCCCGTACTTTGCGATCATTTGTTGAACGGTCCGACAAGTCTGAACACCCTCCGCCACCATGCTCATTCCGTTGATAATATCATCTAATCTTCTTCCTTTTCCAATCTCCTCACCCACATATCTGTTGCGACTATGCTTGCTGCCGCAGGTTACAATCAGATCGCCCACCCCGCTGAGCCCCGCAAAAGTCGCTTCCTCAGCACCCAGATACACACCCATGCGGGTGATCTCCATTAAGCCCCGCGTAATCAGCGCCGCTTTGGAATTATCGCCCAGCCCCAACCCGTCACATATTCCCGCTGCAATGGCGATGACATTTTTCAGCGAACCGCCCAATTCCACACCAATTATATCGGTACTGGTATAGACTCGCAAATAATGGGAATTGAAAAGCTCCTGGACGCCTCGGGCGCTTTCAATATTTTCCGAAGCAGCCACCACAGCCGTGGGAATTTCACGCGCAACCTCCTCGGCATGACTCGGACCGCTAAGGGTTACAATCTTTGCCAGCGGATGTGGCAGAACATGATGGATGAGCTCACTCATCCGGAACAGGCTGTCCTGTTCGATGCCCTTGGAAAGATTGACAATGAATGCATTCTCAGCAACCAGACCACTCAGATTCAGGAGCAGCTTACGCATGGTATGCGACGGCACGGCGATGACAATGAAAGCCGAATCCACCACGGTTTTTTCGAGATCATTGGAAATCTGAATGCCGGCGGGAATCGGGATGCCTTCCAGCAGCGGATTCCGCCTGGTTTTACTTAGCAGGGCGACATTTTCGGGGTAATACTCCCAGATTGCCACCGGGTGGTTTAAATTATGCAGGTGAATCGCAATCGTGGTACCCCAGCTGCCCGCACCCAAAACCGCGACTTTTGCCAGTTTGTGCTGAAAACTCATTTTCTGCGAATATTCTGTTTAAGCAATCCGACCGAGGATTACCGGGTTTTCACCCTTTTCTCTGAGTGCGGCGCTGAATTTTTCCCGGGCGGTGGCAGCCACTATCAAGATCAGACCAATCCCCAGATTGAAGACCTCGCGCATCTCCTCTGTAGCAACGTTGCCCAGTTGCTGAATATATTTAAAAATCGGCAGCCAGTCCCAGGCGTCCCAGTCAATGGACAGCTGCAGACCTGCGGGGATGATCCGGACGGTATTTCCTTCAATTCCTCCTCCAGTGATATGGCTGATCCCGTGCAGGTCACGCTCGGTCAGAAGTTCTTCGACAATCGGATAGTAAGAGCGATGTACACGCAGTAATACATCGCCCAGAATGTCATTTAACTCCTCAACAAAATCGGTCACCTTATGTTTTTTCAACAGTACAGCGCGCGCCAGCGAATAGCCGTTCGTATGCAAACCGCTGGAGGTCAAGCCGATTAACAGATCACCGCGTTGAATATTGCGCGGAAGAAGCTGCTTTTTTTCCACAACACCGGTAATCGTTCCCACCAGATCAAAATCCTTTTCCCGGTAGATTCCCGGCATTTCCGCCATTTCGCCGCCGATCAGGGTGCAGTGGTTTTCCCGGCAGGCTTTTGCCAGTCCCGCTACGATCTGCGCAACTTTCGGCGGCTCCATTTTCCCCAGACCGATATAGTCCAGAAAGAAAAGCGGCTTTGCCCCCGCTGTTAAAATGTCATTGACGCAGTGATTTACGAGACACTGACCAACCGAATCGTAGCGCTCCATCAGGTTGGCGATCATCAATTTGGTGCCGACGCCGTCGGTGCTGGCTACCAGAACCGGCTGTTGATATTGCGACACCGGTAATTCATAACAACCCCCAAAAGAGCCAACATCGGTCAGGACATTGGCATCGTAAGTCTGTTTGACCAGCTCTTTGATACTCGTCACGGCATCCCGACCCGCCTGAATGTCAACACCCGATTCCTTATAACTGCTTTTCACTGTTCATCAACCTCGGAATATAATTTTTCGATGATATCACGATACCGCTGAACGACAATATTGCGGCGGATTTTTAGGGAAGGCGTCAGCTCGCCGCTCTCAATTGTGAATTCATGGGGTAATAAGATGTATTTCTTGATTTTTTCAAACTGGGCAAAGCCTTCCATGGACTCTTCAATCACCCGATCATATAATTGTTTTACCTCTGGCAATTTTATCAGTTCTTCGCGGTTTTCAAACTGGAGTCTTTGCTCTTCTGCCCAGGCTTCCAGATTGGGAAAAGACGGCACAATCAGTGCCGAGACGAATTTCTGCTTATCGCCCAGCACCAGAATCTGCTCAATCCATTTGGAGGTCACCAGTGTATTTTCCATCGGCTGTGGTGCCACATTTTTGCCACCGGACGTAACTATCAGGTTTTTCTTGCGATCGATAATGACCAGGTAGCCGTCTTCATCGAGTAGTCCGATGTCACCGGTATAAAACCAGCCGTCTTTATCGAGAACTTCGGCTGTCGCATCGTCATTTTTAAAGTAGCCTTTCATGACATGCGGACCGCGGGTCAGGATTTCACCATCTTCGGCAATCCTGACTTCGACGCCGGGTATCGGCGGTCCCACCGTTCCGATTTTGGGCTTTTCGAGGGGATTTACTGAAATCACCGGTGACGTTTCCGACAACCCATATCCTTCCAGGATCGTAATTCCGGCAGCACTGAAAAATTCTCCTACCTCTTTGGAGAGCGGCGCTCCACCGGAAACGAAGAATCTCAGGTTGCCACCGATCCGCTCATGTAATTTATGAAAGACCAGTTTATGGGCTAACTTCAGTTTGCTTCCCAGAAGCGGACCGATTGCTTTGCCGGCTAACTTTTTATGCACGGTTTTGCGCCCGTTATTAATTGCCCACCAGAATATTTTCTGTTTAACTGCCGATCCGGCGGCAATACTGTCAATCACTTTCCCGTACACTTTTTCATAAAACCGGGGAACGGCGGTCATCAAGGTGGGATGCACTTCCTGCATATTATCCGCCACTGTATTGATACTTTCTGCATAATAGATCGCCGCACCCACGGAAGTCGCCAGAAAATGACCAGCCATCCGCTCAAAGCTGTGACTCAATGGAAGAAACGAAAGAAAGGTGTCTTTCTCATCGGCGGTAATGACATTCAGACTGGCTACGATGTTGGAAACGAGATTACCATGAGTCAGCATGACCCCCTTGGGTTCGCCGGTTGTGCCTGATGTATAGATCAACGTCAGCACATCTTCTTTATGAATGGACATGGCGTCTTTCTCGAATTCATCAGGGTGTTCGGCATTGTACTGCGTCCCCATTTCAAGCAGTTCATTCAGGGTAATCACATTTTCATCATCAAAGACGCTGTTATCCAGCACGATGACTTTTTCGATTTTCTGCGCCTCATGGAGGAATGAGAGCACCTTTTCGGTCTGTTCCCGGTCTCCGGCAAAAACGAACCGGCATTCGGCATGTTGCGCAATCCACTTGACCTGTTTCGTTGTTAACATCGGGTAAATAGTCACAACGGCAGCCCGGGCGCAGATCGTGGCATAATCGGACATAGCCCACAGGTGACTGTTGTTTGCGACAATTCCAACGTGGTCACCGGCTTTAATTCCCAGAGATTTCAAGCCACCGGTCATTTTTTCAACCTGAGACCGGGCTTCCGCAAACGTTAGAGTCTTCCAGTCATTTCCATCCTTATATCCATAGGCGACTTTATTTGCATACCTATTGGTGACGGAAATAAACATTTCCGAGATTGTATCATACCTATTTTTTACCATCATCCTCTTCCCTATATTTATTTTTGTTTTTCAAGATGGAACTGTTAATTTTAGCCTGCTTTTTGCCGAGGTGGTGAAACTGGTAGACGCAGCGGACTCAAAATCCGCCGGTTCTTGGAACCATGGGGGTTCGATTCCCCCCCTCGGCACTCGTAATTTATTTTGTTTTTGTATTCCCATAGTACCAATATATTAAAAATCGGCAGATTTCAAATATTTAAGTACCTTAAGCTGCCGGTATGTCGTTTGGATTAATAATTTCTGATTTTTGATAAAACCAGGTTGGAGCGGCGGATTTCTTCCGATGCGTTCGGATAATTTTCAATCACCTTTCGGAATTCGATGACAGCCTGATCCAGTTTGTTCAGGCGGAAATAACAGTAGCCAAGCCGCATTTGGGCAGCCGCCTCTTTGTTCGCATTCCCGGCGCCGAACACCTTATGGTACTCATTCAGGGCTTCGGAATAACGCCCCTGATAGTAATAGGCTTCACCAATCCAGAAATGGGCATTATCAACCAGCGAATGGGAAGGATCAATAACGAGAATTTCCTCAAAGATATCAATCGCTTCATTATAACGTTTCTGGTTAAATAGCATCATCGCTTTGTCATAAAGCTTCTGTTGAATAGAGGTCGCGGCTTGACTGGCTCGCAGGGAGGGCACTGCAGAAGCAGTCGTTCTTTTCGGGGGTGCGCTCATATAAACCGCATAGGGATTGTTTTGAAGGTCACCGTAGAACAGTTCAAACGAGACCCGCCGGTTTAATGTCCGCCGTGCCTTGTTGCGGCTCTCAACCAGGAGTTCATTGGCGCCTTCGGGAATAATTTCGATTCGCTGCGCAATGTCAGCCTGCATCTCGGCAGGGAAAAGGTCTACTAAAATTTTGGCGAAAGTCGTCGCCCTCTGTTCCGACAATTCGTAATTTAGCTGTTCATTTCCCTCGTAATCAGTATGACCGGAAATCCGTACCTTGACTTCCGGATCGCTACGCAGCGCTTTAACAATCTTGCCGATGGTCACATAATAGTTAGAATTGAAAGTTGTACTGGGCATGGCAGATTTTTCTTCAAAATAGATATCATCAAAGGTCAGTTTCTGGAGCAGAAAATCCCCAGATGGTGCCCCGGTTTGCAAAGTCGCCGGTTCCTCGACCACCGTTACAACAGCCGCTTCTTCGGCAGCTTTGACGGTGTCCTGAATGGCGGTACGTATCATATCAGCCGGTTCAGTTTTTTTGACTGTCTCCGTAACTGTCGCTACGGTATCGGCTTTTACTGGTGGCTTGGTTTGAGCGCTCGGCGCAGCCTCCGGCTGAACCTCTTTTGGTTTTGCCACTGCAACGACGGGTGTTTTCTGAGATGATGAGATAATTTTTTGCGGGGGTACTTTGGGATTGAGCGTTTCGGGATTGATATCCGGACGCTCACCTTGTTGCTGAATGATTGACCGTGCAATGATATCTTCCCGGGCTGAAATGTCGGAAACCGCCTCTTTGCCACCACCGCAATTCAGGAGATAAATACTGCCGATAAGTAAGATTGTTAAACGCTTCATCCCATTGCCTCCAAAGATGAAAGCACCCGACACGAATTTAATCTGCCAGATGCTCTATATTGGTATGCCAATCATTATCTTTTCTTGGTTTCTTTTGGCGGAGTCTCCAGAACTTTAACCCGTTTCTCAAGATCGCTCAATTCGCGATTTATGCGACTGGCAGCTGTCTGAAGATCTGTGAGAGTACGATTGGTCTGACGCTGAAATTGACTGAGTCTCTCGGTCACTCCGTCAAGATCACGTTTCAAAAGAGCCATCTCTGCCTCTGTATTCGTCCGGAGTTCCCGGATCAGGAGACCCAGTGAATCAACTTTTACATCGAACCTGCGAACGGTTGCATCTAACCTATTATCAAAATCATCCTGCCGGGCTTGAAACTGCTGAATATGCTTGCCACGTCCCTGAAAACGCAGTTCCAGATCGTGAACAGTATGATCGAAGCGTTCAATATTCAGCACATGCAGTGAGTCGGCAATATTCAGCTGATCCATCCGGTCATTAACTTTGTTGACAACAAAGGTGAAATAGACGGCAACAACCACAAGCAGAACCAAAACAATAGTCTTAATCAGTTCTTTCATTAACTACTCCCATATTTACAATTCGATAATTTCCTATATTTTAATTAATTTGAATCAAAGGGTGCATGCTATTGATCTTGATGAGTCTCCTCTTGCGCAGGCTCAGGCGTAACGGAATTAGCCGAGCGCATAGATTGTTTAGCCTCCGGACTTTGAATTTCAGCAATCAAAGTCTTGAGGTCCTTGTGGAATTGAGCAATCGTCTTTTCCAAACGCAAAATCAGCTCATCCATTAACGCTTTTCCATATAAATTGTTGATACCGGTCAAAAGATCATCAAATTTCGACATCAGATAGGCGTTGCAACTTTCAGTGCTGCCAAAATCAATTTTCAGATCGTCAGCCATTCCACTATTTCCTCATAAAAATACCATTATCGAATTTACAAAACTCATTTTAATTATCAATGTTTTTTGACAGGCTTTTTACCATTTGTCGCTTTTAAATGTTTCCCATTTATCAATATCCTTCAGAATCAAACGGCAGATACCCCGAATCGTAGGATTAAGCTTAATCTCCACGCTCGGCTGGCTGGAGGTCAATTTTTGAAGGACCTCCTTGAATTCCAGCAATTCGTTGCGATCAACTTCAACACTTAACCGGGTCAGCATCTTTCCTCCTCTATTGTATAATTTCCAAAATATTTCATGCCAATATAATGGCATTCCGGGCACCACAGACACAGACATTCCCCCGGAGGTTCATTAACTCTACCTGATAGCCCTCCCGGCGGATTAAGAGCCGTCCACAGGAACGACAATATGTATTGCTTTCATCAGCGGTCATGACGTTGCCTTCATATACATAGTGTATACCATTATCAAGGGCAATATTTCTGACCCGATCCAGGGTAATTTTCGGCGTGCGATCCAGATAGGTCATTTTATAACTGGGATGAAAGGCTGAAAAATGCAGTGGTGTATCGGCGCCCAAATTTTTTAAAATCCAGTGGATCATATTTAGAGTTTCAGTCTCATTATCATTAACACCCGGGATAATCAAAGTCGTCAGTTCCAGAAATGTTCCCTGATTTTTAATGGCAATGATTGCCTCTAGCACCGCCTGAAGGTCTCCCTTACAATAGCGCCGATAGAAATCCGCTGAAAAGGATTTCAGATCAATATTGGCGGCATCAATATGGGGATAGATATCGGCGATAGCCTGCGGGGTGATATATCCGTTAGTGACCATGACCGTTTTTAATGCAGATTCATGGGCTAACCGGGCGATATCAATGACATATTCACCGAATATGGTCGGTTCATTGTAGGTAAAGGCAATTCCCATCGCATTATAATTAACGGCAGCCGTGACTATCTTTCCCGGGCTGACTGTCTGGCTCCTGATCTCTCCCGGTTTAGCCCGGGCGATGTCCCAATTCTGACAAAACTCACAAAACAGGTTACATCCGATCGTTCCGACGGAGAGAATATCCGAACCGGGATAAAAATGGTACAGCGGCTTTTTTTCAATCGGATCCATGTGCACAGCGACGGGGCTCCCATAGGCGCTCGTGAAGAGTTGACCACCCCGATTCTGTCTGACGTTACACAGACCGAACTGACTCTCCGCCAGTTTGCACCGATGTGGACAGAGTTCACACTGAACCTGATGATTTATTGACTTCCACCACAACGCCTGTTTCAATAGTTTCTCTCCGATTCTAATTGAATTAAACTACTAAAATGTAACTGAGATGTCAATAGCCATATTTTTGAATACCGGGAACAATTTTATTTTTTTGCTGTTTCAAGTACCAATAATAATGACTATATTTTGATTCAGTATATTAACACAACGAAAAGGATAATCCGATGGTAAAGGTGAAAAAAAAGCGAAAAACACGGAACCCGTTTATCAAAGAATCCTATCTGACGAGTACGAATTTCATCATTTTTGGAGCCGGAATTTTAACGATCATAATCGGTTATTTTGTCATGGGCAGTGGAGATACTTACTCCTTTCGCTCGCTGACACTGGCGCCGATTATTTTGTTGATCGGTTATCTGGTCCTAATCCCCGTTGCTATTTTATACAAGAAAAAACATCCTGCCGAGAAATCTCCGGAAAAATAATCGCAAACAACAATCTAAAAAACGTTCCGGCTGGAATGCCCGGAACGTTTTTGAAAATTGAGTCTAACTATTTTTCGGATTCGGTAATCGTCGGCGGTTCCTTCACCGACTTTTTTTCAGACTCTTGAGAATTGCTTTTTCTATTCGGTGGATTCTCCTTGCGGCTAGTATTTTTATGCACATAATCGGTGATATAGAATCCGGAACCCTTGAAAATCAGACCGGTACCGCCGCTGATCTTGCGCATAATCGTTTCCAAGCCACATTTCGGGCAGACTCTGATCGGTTCTGAACTAATGCTCTGAAAATATTCAAATCCGTAACCACAGTTTTCACAAATATACTCGTAAGTCGGCATCGTACTATTCCGATTTAATTCAGATTACATAAAATCGCTGCAACATTGACGATATCATCAACACTGCAACCCCGGGAGAGATCGTTCATCGGCTTCTTCAGACCTTGAATAATCGGTCCGACGGCGGCATACCCCGCAATGCGCTGAGTAAGTTTATATCCGATATTTCCAGACTGAAGGTCGGGAAATATCAACACGTTCGCCTTGCCGGCGACGGGACTGTCAGGCGCCTTTTTCGCTCCCACTTTTGGGACAATCGCGGCGTCCAGCTGCAGCTCACCATCAATCAACAGATCGGGTCTTTTCTGCCGGACTAGCTCTGTCGCCCGAATCACCTTATCCACTAAGGGGTGTTTTGCGCTACCTTTGGTGGAAAAGGAGAGCATCGCAATCCTGGGCTCTTCCCTGATTACGTTACGGTGGGTTTCGGCAGTGGCAATGGCAATGTCCGCCAGCTGTTCAGCGGTTGGCTCCGGCAGGACGGCACAATCGGCAAAACTCCAGATCTTTGTTTCATCGGGTGTGATCATAAAGAAATCGCTGGAAACCGTGGGTGTATCCGGATTCGTTCCGATGATATGCAGGGCGGCTCGCAGCACATCACCGGTAGTTGTATCGGCACCGGAGACACAACCGTCGGCACGCCCCTTCTCCACCAGCATGGCTGCAAAAAAGGTCGGATTCGTGATTATCTTCCTCGCCTGATCAAAGGTGACGCCCTTATGTTTACGTTTTTCATAGTAGCGTTTGGCAAAATCGGGTAAATCCGCCGCTGTCTCCGGATTGATGATTTCAATCTCGTCCAGAGATATTTTCAAAGCACTGGCATGCTTTTCAATGGCGGTTTCATCACCAATCAGGATTATCGCCGCAATTTTTTCAGCGGTAAGAATTGCGGCGGCTTTCAGAACCCGTTCGTCGTGGGCTTCGGGAAGGACAATGCGCCTGTTTTTCCGGCTGGCTTGTGCCCGGATATTATCCAGTAGTTTCATGATTTACTCCTGAGTTTTCTGATTAATTCGTTCTTAACATACTCCGGTACAAATTCGCTGACATCACCGCCGAATCGTACGATTTCCCGGACTGTACTGGAACTCAGATAGGTATAATCTTCGTGCGGCATAAAGAATACCGTATCAATATTGTCATTCATGTGGCGATTCATGAGCGCCATCTGAAATTCATAATCAAAGTCGGAAATTGCCCGTAAACCCCGAATAATCACCGAGGCACTCACCTGCCGCGCATACTCAACCGCCAAGCCATCAAACTGGTCAATTTTTACATTGGAATATTGGGAAGTGCACCGTTTTACCATTTCAATCCGCTCATCTATAGTGAACAGCGGATTTTTGTGCAGGTTGTGAGCGACGGCAATATAGACCTCTCCGAACACGGAAGCAGCGCGCTGCAGGATATCCAGATGCCCATTCGTGACCGGATCAAAGGTGCCGGGATAGATTGCAATTTTCATTTATACCCTCATGATCGTTAAACTGGTTTCTCCGATCAGGCGTTGTGATTGAACGTAGTTTTGAATATTCTCGGGAATGACCAGATGTTTACCCGCCTCGAGCGCAATTGTTGCCGCTTTGAATTTTCCAATCAGTAAATTCAGCAATTCATTGAAATATTGATAATTATAGGGCGGATCAGCTAGGATTAGGTCAGTTTCCGGCGGTTTTTTCAGAAAACGCCGTACATCGTTTTTGACAATCCGGACTACGTCTTCCAACCCAAGACGGCTGATATTCTCTTCAATCAGTCGAATCTGCTGTGAATTATTTTCAACCATGATACATGATTCGGCACCCCGGGAAATGGCTTCGAGTCCCAAATTTCCACTGCCGGCAAAAAGATCAATGACCCGCTGATTGTCCAGATTACCTAGAATGGAAAAAAGAGACTCCTTGACCCGATCACTAGTCGGTCTCAATAATGGATTTTGGTTGGTTTTGATTAAATGACCCTTAAAACAACCGGAAATAATTCGAACCATGCTACATATTGCCGGGATAAATGACGGAGCTCAGATGATAATCCAGAATACCATTACTGACAGACACGGCGGCATCGCTTTTCAACGACACTAATGCAACCTCCAGATTGTGGCGCTGAATCGCTAACTCCTGCAACAGGGCAATGATATCAACTATTTTGCCATTTCCAACTATTTCGGCACTCCGGACTGACGATACATCGCGGCTTGATATCTTCAGCGGATTCATCCGGGCACCCGATTCCACGGCTGCTTGCCAGATATATTGCGACAGTTGCCGATCGGTCAGATATTTGTATCCCCGCCGATCATCGGAGCCCTTTACCCGAAAACGAACGATTGCCATGATCTCAACGGGATTTTCGGGATATTTTCCGGTGTTTTCAGTAAAGAATACTTCCGGTGATAAAAAACGGCTTTGTCCCGTAAAATATCCCCGTATCTGTTCAGCAACCTGATGGCTGCGGACATACAGTATGAAGCTAAGTTTATCATCTTTTAACCGTAAATACAAAATCCGCGCATCGGCAGGGAATTGCGCCAAAACATCGGTAACCAGCGACAATTTCGCCTGCCCGCGTTGAACTACCTGAATCACATTATCGGATAAATCACTTTGCCCGTATTGGTAGGTGCCCGCCGCCGACCGGCTCAACCTTGTTGCTACCCGTTCCCGGGAGGTGGAAACTTCTGAGGATACCTTTTCCGTGACATCCTTGACTTCAGATGTCAGCTGCCGGGTTGCATCGGGAATTCTCTCGGCAGTCTGAGTTGCCTTCTCAGTCACTGTTTCCGCCACATCACGGGTTACTTCATTAACTTTGCTGCGGGTCAGTTTTCCATTACTGTACAGCCAAAAAAGGAACAGCAGAACGAGGAATCCGCCAACAATAATTCCGTAGCGTAATAGGGGGAATTTTTTAGGTCTCTTTTTGTCTTTTACTGGCGCTTCAGGCGCCTTTTTAACTTTCGCTTTGGAGCCGGTTTCTTCCTCCTCCGCCTGCTCAATCAGGTCCAGATTGGCTTCAGCCAGTTTAAACAGGTCTTCGTCAATGCCCTGATCGTCACTTTCTTTGGGGAGCGACGGTTCCAGCGGCATATCGGGAATATCTTCGATATCCGGCACCTTAATGCTCTCATCAGGAGCCTGCTTAGTGCCTTCGGATTCAGGTTCTCCACTCGCTGTCTCTTCAGCGGACTTTTTGAGAATCAATCCCTCAAGATCGAATATTTCCGCTTCATCAACAACCTGAAGTCCCGGTTGATTGGTCATATTTAGGCGAATCATCGGTTTTCCTTCGGAATCTTGCGAAACATCAGACCCAACAAATCAATAAACTGGCACATTGCGCCGATACCATTCCCGTCATCCTCGAAAAGCCTGACCGGTTTTTGATTGGCAAAAGTGTCAATCGTATTGAAATTTTCAATATCATAGGTCAGCAACATATTAAAAAATTCCGAATCAACGGTAGAGCTGTAATAGTAAATCCGGTCAACGGCACTGAATTGCTCCAGTTCAAAGGTACGGATTCCGTTGATATTGGCGACTATTTTCTCTCCGAGGTCGCTGGCTGAACTTTTATGGAGAATTTTATAATTTTCCATATCGGGAAATTCAAACCGGCAGAGCTGGCTGAATGTCCCCGCTTCGATGACCAGCATGTCATGTACCGGCTCATTAACCAACCAGACAGCCCACTTCTCTTTGCTTCCGATATCCTCCAGATGCTCGAGAGCCAGGGCAGCGCTAAACAGATTAATATCCATAATGTGAATATTGAAATCCGCCGCCTGTGACGCTCTGAGGAACAGTTTACCCAATTCCTTGAAGTAAGAGACCGCCAAAAAGGATCGCTTTGAGCCGGACTTATCGGGCAGGGGGTAATACTGGACAAATTTCTGATCCATTACCTCACCCAGCCGCTTGGCTATCTTCCAATTCAACGCTTCTTCCAGGTCATCCTCAGTGATATCCGTATCCATCGTCTCGGTACTGATATCAAACCAAACTGAAGGCAGCGTTATAGCGGCGTAATCATCCGGTTTCATAAGGTCTGCGCGGATATCCAGGAATGCCTTTTCCAGAGAACCGGCTAATTCCGGTCGGGCAACATTTTCAGGACTGAAGGGTGTGGATAAGGGAAATTTATTGACAACTTCGATGATGTATTCTTCTCCATTTTTCACCAATTGTCCGTAGCGGACATACTCGTCAGAGAAGCTAATACATATCATAAAAAGTTCCTGGTTCTACCGTTTAGTTATCCCAGCTCTTTTGACTGTTTTCAATCCAGCCATGGCAGGTGTCTTTAAAGGTAAAGAAAAAATAGCGTCTTTCGCGATACTCGTCCTCCAAGGGATCTTTAATCTTATACCCGCTGGAATCAACGGTGATCCGGTATAATTCACCAATTAACGGACTGGTAGCATGTTTTTCGGTAAGATAATAGGGTCGGTAATAGGTGTTCTCCATAATTCGTTCGGAATATTCCACACCGACCACGCTGCCATAGGCTGAATCCGATTGAACGGTTCGCCATCGGTTGGCTAAAATAAACAGGGTATCCCAGGTAAACAGTTCGTTATTCCACTTGGTGACCTTATAGGTCGTATCAATCAGCGTATCTTTTTTCCGATAGGAAAACGCAAAGGTTGTATCGAAATAGGTATAGAAATTCTTAGGAACATTTACTTTATAGATACTGTCATCGAAGACCAGTTTTTGTTGACCGTGATAGTTACTGTCGGCTCTCGTGCTGTCCCGGACTGCCGTAACAATCTGCATGGCTTTAAGCGGGTTTTCCTGGTAGGTGCCGGTGAGCTGATGATAGAATTGTTCAACATTATTTACAATTATCATCCTCCGGCGACCTTCTCTGCGGAAGGCGGCTTCTTCCTCCCAAATAACAGTCGGAACATAGATGACAATGATCAGGATAAGTGCTAAAAGCAGAGCTATATAATTTAACGCTTTAACCAGTGCCGGTTTGAATATCGGAGTATCATCAACATACTCTTCAACCTCTTTACTCAATGCTAACCTCGTTTTTTATGCGTTCCAATGTCTTTGCGCCAATACCTTTGATATTTATTAATTCTTCGATGCTTTTGAATCCACCGTGGGTTGCCCGATACTCAATAATGCGTTTTGCCGTTACCTCTCCGATTTTTGGTAATGTCATCAAGTCTTCTTGCGTAGCCGAATTGAGATTGATTCTCTGCTTTTCAGTGGCAGCAACCGGTGCGGCTGATTCCTCTTTTTCTTTTTTCCGAGCGGCAAAATAGGTTGAATCCACCTTTTCACCCTGGGCTCGGAAATTCCGGGCTTCTTGGTTGGAATCTGATATAGAAATCCCCTCAGCGACACCGGCTCTTTCTCTGATCAGATGAATCGCAATTCCAATCACAAAGAACAATGCCAGAAACTGTAATACTAATCTTTCCTGGCGTGTCAAATTTAGCATTTTAGAATATAAATAAAAATCTATTTATCGCCAACTCCAAATTCTCAACCGGGGCTATTCAATCTTGCTAAACCGGTGGGATACACAACCCCGCTTTTTCTCCACATTCAGCAAATCACGGTAGATCTTACGCTCTTCACTACTCGGATTCTTGGGTAGGTCTACCAGAATCCGGACAATCTGGTCACCCCTGCCATGTTGATGCAAATGGGGAATCCCTTTCTGTTTCAGACGCAGCATCTTCCCGGTTTGGGTGCCGGGTGGGACAACCAGCTTCACCCGACCATTCAACGTGGGAATTTCGAGCTCGGTACCCAGCACAGCCTCCGCCGGTGAAATGTGCAAATTCACAAAAATATTATCTTCATTCCGGATAAACACATCATGTTCGAGCTCTTCAAAAATAACGATCAGGTCGCCCCGCGATCCTTTGCGCTGTCCCACATTGCCTTCACCGGTCATCGTCATATAATGCCCGTTACTGACACCGGGTGGAACCTGGACTGAGATTTCCCGGGCACCCTTCACACGACCGTCTCCGCCACAGACCGGGCAGCGCTGTTCGGCGACCGAGCCCTCGCCATTACAGTTCGAGCAGACCCGAACATTGACCATCTGTCCAAAAAGTGAGCGGGTCATCTCCCGGATTTCACCGGAACCATGGCAGACCGGACAGGTTTTTCGGGAGGTACCCGATTTGCTGCCTGAACCATCGCAGGCTTTGCAGGTATCCAGACGTTTGATTTTTATCTTCTTGGTAACACCTTTATTAATCTCCTCCAGAGTGAGTGGAAGTCTGATCTTCAAATCGCTTCCGGTCCGGGTTGAGGCAGATGTACGCGAACGGCGGCTACTACCGCCGCCCCCGAAGAAATCTTCAAAACCACCGAATCCGCTATTCCCGAAAACTTCCCGGAAAATATCAAAAGGGTCAAAACCGCCGAATCCGCCACTGCTGAATCCTGACGATCTGCCAAATCCGTTCCCCTTAACACCGGCATGCCCATATTGGTCATACATCTGACGCTTTTGCGGATCGGTAAGGACGGAATAGGCTTCAGCGGCTTCTTTGAATTTTTCCTCGGCGGTTTTATCACCCGGATTTTTATCGGGGTGATATTTCATCGCCATCTTGCGATAGGCTTTCTTTACCTCGTCAGTAGAAGCATTCTTGGAAATACCCAATATCTCATAATAGTCTCTAGCCATAATTATTTACTTACCACCACTTTCGAATGACGCAATACATGCTGTTTATAAGTGTATCCCTTTTCAAATTCTTCGACGACAATATCCGGTTCAACACCTTCGACCTCTTTTGCCATCACGGCATGATGCAGGTCCGGATCAAAGGGCTTATCCAACGATTCTATCGGTCGGACATCCATATCCGCTAAGGTTTTACTGAATTTTTTAAAAATCATCTCAAGCCCCTGATGCAGTGAATCACCGGAGGAGTCATCGTCATCATGACTGTTCAGCGCTCGTTCGAAGTCGTCCAGGATCGGCAGAATATTCCGCAATACCTTCTCGCCGGCATATTCAATAATGTCACCCATTTCTTTCTGAGTGCGTTTACGGTAATTATCAAATTCAGCCGCCAGTCGGATATATTTCTCACTGGTTTCAGCCAATTTTTCTTCATATTCCTTGATTTTACCTTGCAGCTTTGCAATTTCCTTATCATGACCGGTCTTTTTGGGTTTACAAGCGCCGGTTTTTTTAGCTGACGTTTTGGTCTCTTCTTTCGCCAAGGTATGATCACTCCTTATTTTTTTACTAACTTAAAACACCAGACTGCCTGATTTTTGCAATAATGATACCATTTGGAAAAGCGTTTCAAAATGACCGACCATCAAAATGAATCGTTCCTCCTGGTTACTACCGTTCAGCCATTCTGACATTCAGCATAATAACACAAAGCCTTAAAATATAGCAGACCCACCCTGCTTATCAAAGCAAAAAGGTCGGAAGGAATTCGATACTCTCCGAAAGGAAATTATAAAAACCGCCGAATCGCCCGTCGGCTGCCAACCCAGCCCAGAAACAGCCCCAGCACAAACAGGGCAATATAGTAGCGCAAACTGACATTTAACCGATAATCAAAAAAGGATTGCAGATAGTTATTCTGAACGTAAATAACACCATATATGATCAGCCCGGCAAGGAGTGCACCCAGTCCCCCTTCCAGCGTACCCTCAATGACAAAGGGCATTTTTACAAAGCGGTTTGTAGCACCAATTAACTTCAGGGTAGAAATAATATCCCGTCGTGCAAAAATCGTCATCTTGATCGAATTGGATGTCAAGATAATCGAAATGATTGTCAGTACGGCAAATACCACCAGAACAACCACCAGAATAACGCGCTGGTATTTTTCCAGAATGATGAGAAAATTTTTGCGGTATTTGACCTCGTCTACGATTGAATCGCGCTGCAGAATGCTAGCAATCGCCTCCACGCTCATTAAATTTCGGTAAATGGATTTTAAACTGATCGTAAAAGACGGCGGCAAGGGATTGTAATCCAGAATATCAAAGATATCTTCACCGAACTCTTTTTTGAACTTTTCTGCCGCCATTTCAGGCGAGATATACAGGATCTGATCAATCTCATTCATGCTGCGTAATTTTTGATGAAAATCCTCGATATCCTGCGGTCCGGCAGTTGCCACGATAAAGATGTCCACGTCAAACTGGGAGCGGATATTTCCAACCGCAAACAGCGTATCACGGGCAATCACATAGCCGAATCCCACCATGATGATGGAAACCGCAATTATAATAATCGAGAAGGCGCCGGAATATTTCGAACGCAGTAATCCTTTGAAGCCCTCTTTAAATAAAAACCAAAAGATCGTCATGTGATGCTCGTAATCTCCCCTTCATTCATCTGAATCAGCCGGGCACCTGGCACCCGCTTGATCAGGCTGTAGTTATGAGTAGCTACAATAACAGCCGTGCCCTTTTTATTAATTTTGTTCAGCAAATTGATCAGTTCAATACTCACCCGGGGGTCCAGGTTACCCGTCGGTTCATCCGCCAGCAGAACCATCGGCTCCTTCACCAGCGCCCGGGCGATGGCGACCCGCTGCTGTTCGCCGCCGGACAGCTCCGTGGCTTTATGATGCACCCGATGTCCCAAGCCGACCTGATTGAGAATATCGTAAACCCGGCTCTTGATCTCCCGAGTTTTATAATGCGAGGCGTATAGCGCGATGGCGACATTCTGGTAGACATTACGGTCTTTGAGCAGCTGAAAATCCTGAAAAATCATACCCACTTTCCTGCGCAGGTAGGGGATTTGCCTATCTCTCATCCGACTGCTGTCAAAATCGCGAATCAGGACTTTGCCCTTTTCCGGAAACAGGTCCATATAGATCAGACGTAGCAGGGTTGATTTCCCCGCTCCCGATGGTCCTGTCAGAAATACAAACTCACCGTCATCTATGCTGAAATTCAGGTCTTTGACCCCGGCATTCTTTCGGAAACTGCATGTGACATTGATAAAGGAAATCATAATCTATTCTGTTTACCAAATTTATTAAACAGAGGCTGTTCAAACAAGGAATTGCTGCGAATTGAATGTCACCATTTATTATGAATGGCAAATTGAGGGCTGTAATTTCTTGAAAATCATCCGTTAATTACCTATCTTCCAGTGGATTAACTGGAGCAGGAATGAAACGAGTTCTTTTTTTAATCGGGGCAGTCTGTGTTTCGCTGGTTGCCAAAACCGGTCCCGATTTTCACCAATATTTCCTCATTAAAACAATGCGGATTGACTACTATTTCACCGGAATCAAAGGTGAAACAATCATTTCACTCGACCAGATCAAAGAGGAACCGATCTGGGCTGGGAATTTACATAATCTGATTGACACTCTGAATTACGGAAATCACAAGGTCGAAATCTACGATAAAAGTACCAATACCCTGATTTTCTCCAGGGGTTTCAGCAGCCTGTTCCAGGAATGGCAGACAACCGATGAAGCCACTGCCGGTAATTACCGCACCTTTTCGGCGTCAGTGCTGATTCCTTATCCGAAAAAACCAATTCGCTTTCTTCATCTTTCCCGTAACCGCCGGTGTGAATTCGAAGCGGAATTTGAGACCACGATTGACCCCGACTCCCGCACTATCCGGCGCGATCAGCCTCCCTCCGGCTTCAAACGCAAAGCCTTTATTGAAAACGGTTCACCCCATGAAAAAGTTGATATTCTGCTCCTGCCCGAGGGCTACACTAAGAAGGAGCTACGTCAATTCCGAAATGATGTAAAACATTACATTAATGTTCTGTTTGAGGCACCACCTTTTAACGAGTATCGCAACTGCTTCAATGTCTGGTACCTCGAAGTACCTTCCGAAGAGTCGGGGATTGACAATCCCCGGGAAAGCGTCTTCGTCAAATCAGCCTTCGGTCTGACCTATAATTCTTTTGATTCCGATCGCTATATCCTAGCTTTGGATAATAAACGGATTCGCGATATCGCCGCCAACGCCCCTTATGATCAGCTCTATTTTATCGTCAATAGCAAGAAATACGGCGGCGGCGGGATATACAACCTCTATTCCACCTGCTACACGCACGATTCCGCCGACGAAAACGCCTGGTGGTCTGATTATGTGTTCGTCCATGAATTCGGGCACGCTTTCGGCGGACTTGCCGACGAATATTACAGCTCCGACGTCGCTTACAACGAATTCTATCCACTGGATGTGGAGCCCTGGGAGCCGAATATTACGCCTAATGCAAATCCCAAAACAATTAAATGGAAAGCCTTCATTGAGCCCGGCACGCCGGTTCCAACGCCGTGGGACAAGGCGGAATTTGACGCCATTCCCTATAAAAATCAAGAGGCACGGAGCCGATTTCTCCGTCAGCAGGAATACTGGGACAAGGTCGGTGCCTTCGAAGGCGCCGGTTATGTTTCAACGGGACAGTACCGCCCCTATCTTGACTGTAAAATGTTCTCAAAAAGTCTCGTGGATTTCTGCCCGGTCTGTCAACAATCCATCATTCGGGTGATTAAATTTCACACGGCTGAGTGATTATCCTTACCGTAAATTTCTCCAGGACAAAGTGAAAAACGCAGAGTGTTTAACCTATTTCGTCAGCGTCTGGCGCAGGGCTTTCTGCCAGCCAGCCAGGTATTCTCGGCGGAGACGGGGGGCTATATTCGGCTCGAAGCGTCGGTCAATCTGTTTCCGTTTCAGCAATTCCTCAATATCTGCCCAGAATCCGGTCTGTAATCCCGCCAGATAAGCCGCGCCCAGCGACGTTGACTCCCGCACTGCCGGTCGCAATACCGGACGGTTCAGCATGTCCGCCTGAAATTGCATCAGAAAATTGTTGGCGACTGCCCCACCGTCCACTACCAGTTCCCGCATCTGAATCCCGCTCTCCTTTTCCATCAGCATTAGCACATCATTACTCTGGTAAGCAATCGATTCCAGCGCAGCCCGGATGATATGCCTGCGGTTTGTGCCCCGGGTCAGACCGCAGATGATCCCGCGGGCGTCCATGTCCCAGTGCGGAGCACCCAGTCCGACAAAAGCCGGTACTATGTAAACGCCGTGGTTGTTATCAACTGTTAACGCCGCCTCTTCACTCTCAGCAGCGTTGTCAATCAACTGCAATTCATCCCGCAGCCACTGAATCACTGCCCCGGCGATGAAGATTGAGCCTTCAAAAGCATAACAGGGTTGACCCTGCTTATTGATTGCCAGGGTTGTCAGCAAACCCTTTTCCGAAAGTTGGAATTCCTCACCGATATTCAGCATGGCGAAGCAGCCGGTACCGTAGGTATTCTTAACACTGCCGGTCTCGACACAGCCCTGACCAAAGAGCGCCGCCTGCTGGTCCCCGGCTACACCACTAATTGGCACCCCTTGTAAACAGTCAATTGCTGTCACCCTCCCATAATCAGCCTTGGAGTTCTGCACCACCGGCAGCAATGACGCCGGAATACCGATAATTTTCAAACATTCTGCATCCCAGCGTTGCTCGCGGATATTATAGAGCAACGTCCGCGAGGCATTCGTAAAATCCGTGGCGTGCACCTGAGCTTTTGTCAGCTTCCAGATCAGCCAGGTATCAATCGTTCCGAAAAGCAGGTCTTCCAGCCGATGACCATCAATGTGCTCCAGAATCCAGCGGATTTTCGTGCCGCTGAAATAGGCGTCCACGGGCAAACCGGTCTTGTCCCTGAAGATCGGTTCGTAGGGCTTCAACTTATTACACATTTCCGACGTTCGCCGGCATTGCCAGACGATAGCGTTATAGACCGGCTGCCCGGTTTTGCGATCCCACACCACTGTCGTTTCCCGCTGATTGGTAATGCCCACTGCGGCAATTTTTCCTTTATAATCGGCACACAGCTCAGTCGCTGTCTCCTGAACCGACTGCCAGATTTCCTGCGGATTGTGTTCTACCCAACCCGGCTTCGGAAAAATCTGGGTAAATTCTTTATAGCGGGAATCAACGATTTTACCGTCGTGATCAAATAGAATCGAACGGGTTCCCGTAGTCCCCTGATCAATGGCGAGGATATACATGAGCATTCCTTTTGATGAAGTGTTATTCCCGATCTGGCGCAACGTCTGAGCAGTATTCACAGTTGCTCACACATGCGTACCGATCCAATCGAGCATATCGGAAAAGACCGTTTGCCTTTCCGGTTCGTTATGAATTTCATGATAAAAACCGTTGTAAAATTTGATGGTTTTATCTTTTGAGCCTACCGTATTATACAGTATTTGACTACCTTCCGGATTAGTAATCTTATCGGCGGAACCGTGCATAATCAGGATCGGCAAAGTAATCTGCTCTATTTGCGCTTGAATGCGCTGCATAGCGATAATCAATTCATAGCCGGTTCGTGCCGGAAAGCCCGCCCGGTAATTCAACGGATCCGCATCGTAATCCTTGACTACCTGGGGATCCCGGGAAAGCGAAGCGGAATCCAGCCTGGTAGTCTTCATCTTCGGAGCATATTTCCCGATAATACCTGACATTTTTATTAACAGCGGTGAAATGTCTGCCCCCATCCTCAGCAGAGCACCGGACAGAATCATTCCGCGAAATTCCGGTTTCCGTGTAATCGCAAACAGGGATGCGATCGTTGCCCCCATGCTATGACCGTAGAGAAAGACCAATCTTTCGGCATGCCGTTCCAGAAACCGTTTGTAAAAGATATCCATATCCCGCAGGTAATCGTCAAAGGCGTTTACATAAGCCCGCCTTCCTTCGGACTTGCCGTGTCCCCGCAGGTCGTATGTTTCAATTCCGATTCCTTGTGCAGTAAAAAACTCCGCTACGTGTTCATACCGACCGCTGTGCTCGCCCAGACCGTGAATCAGCAGCAAAACGGCTCTGGGATTGTCTTCCGGCATCCAGGCTTGCTCAAACAGCTCTTCACCGTCATAATTTCGGAAAGAACCTTGATGGTAAATCATATTCGACTCCTAAATAATGAATGTTTTCAAATATAAATAAACACAGCGCTAAACAGACTTCACTGTCCAAAAGTGCTCAGCGCAATGCCCAACTGCCCACCGTAATAAAGTACCAAACTGAGGCGGTTCGATTTAAAGGGATAGCCAAATCGGTTCAGTGCCAGCATCAGATCGGAAAGGTAAAACAGCGCTGCCCCAATACTGATCCGCCAGGCTTGCAGACTACTGAAGACCGGGCTGATATGCGTCGCAATCGCCCGGTTCAGCATGTAGCTGATGATCAGAATGTAAATCAGGACGGGGATTTTCAGACTGCCCAGCTGCGGATATAAAACCATATAAACAACTGCCGCAAGCACCGCCAGGGTCACCGTACCGGCGAGCGATGCAACTGCCAGCCCGGAAAATCTGACAAACGCAGAGGCGTAGATGATATGAGTAATTAAAAAGAGTAGCAGCCCGAGCCGAAAGGCTTTTTGATTTTCCTGAAATATGAGCGCAATATCACCCCCCAGAGAAAAGAGCAGCGCCAACAGAATAAAAACCGAATACGCCGGTGACATCTGATCGCCGGACAGCATCGCCGTCACAACAACCGCTATGACCAGGATTGTCAAAGCCGGTTTAAAGATACTGATGTGTAATTTATTCTTACGGTACTCCGCCCGGATTAAGAAAAATACCGTTAAAATCAGAAGTATTATCGGTAGATACAGGAGGCTATGCATGGTCACCGTATCGCTGATTTTTGTTCATCAATGGTCGCATCGCTGTAATTTTATTTGCTAAGACTGTCACGGCAACGGTTAATTTCTGTAAAATTTCAATAATATGAAAAGAAAAAAACTCCGGGAATCCGCCCGCCTTTCAAACAGCCGAATATACTCCGAATCTCATCTCAAAATTGTGTAAGTTTTTAAAATGGATACCCGATTGCGAGGTTTAATACGAGATTGTCACTGCGCCACTGTTTGTTTCCAAGATCTATTTGATTGATCACCCAGCGGTTTCCGTCGGAGTTTGGATTTCTGATAGGAAATGCTAAATCGAATCTTAAAATTAAAAACGAGAAATCAAAACGTAAACCTGTTCCAACGCCAACGGCAATTTCTTTAAGGAAGTTTTTAGATATTGCCGCCCCCGGTTTATCTGCGTTTTCATTTAATAGCCAGATATTTCCCGCATCTACAAACAATGCTCCCTGCACTATACTAAATAACTTAGTTCTTAACTCGGCACTCATTTCTAACTTCAAATCGCCCGATTGATCAAGTAAGAATGAAGTGGAATCTATCGGCGGGACATAAGATCCCGGACCGACCGAACGAGCATTGAACGCTCGTAAGCCATTGATGCCTCCGGCAAAAAACTGCTTGATAAAAGGTAGCTGATCCGAGTTGCCATAAGGCAGTCCGGCGCCCAGAATGAGACGACTTGCTAATTGAGATTTTCGCCCTAATTTCAGATAATGTCTAAAATCGGACTCTAACTTTACATACTGACTAAAAGCGACCCCCAGCAACTCCCGTTGGTTTCCTGTATTTAGATTTGCTCCCGTAATAAGTCCGACCAGATTTCCGGCAATATCTATACCACCCTGGAAATAGATGGTATTTTTCATTTCCTGCTCCATTGTATTCGTGTAGGTATATGTATAGCTCGGTCCAAAAATGAATTGCTTTTCGGTTACTCTGGCTAAAGTCGGGTTGCTGTCTATCTGCTTTTGATATTCGTCTGTTATATTTGAGGACCTGACATAGTGAATATTTACAACACTTAATCCATGTTCTTTATGCACATTCTGTTTCCATAGATAACCAAACGATGACTTGAGTGAATTCAACGAATAAAGTTCGATACGGGTCTGTTTTTCATAGCCGATCTTAGCCTGGGTGTGCGGCACATAGGCGCTTGAAGATTTTACTTTAAAAGGGTAAGTAATTTGGGCCATTGCAGAGTTGCGTCAGTACCGTATCGGTCCATATTATACATTTTATACTCTTTCTGTCCGGAAATTTGGATATCAAACCCGGCGAAAGCGGAAATAGTGAGTTGCTCGGCTCCTCTAAAAGTATTTCGATTGATCCAGTTGAGGCTTATTTCCGATCCTAAAAAGTTTGCCGAAGTGGTTTTGCCCAAAACTTCTAAACGAATGGATTTTTCAGGAAGGGGAGTTAAATAGTAATAGGCATCTAATCTGTTATCGAAACTGGTATTATGTATAAATTGTATAGTTACAAACTTAAAGGCTCCCAAACTTGTCAATCGGCTTAATGATTTGTTATGGTTGGTGCGATTAAATAATTCGCCTTCGTTAAATAGTAATGAACGCCTAAATATTTGCGGTTTAAATCTTTGTTCGGAGTCGAAAATATATATATTTTCATAAACAACCGGTTTACCATGCAGAGAAGTGAGAGAATCATCACTAATAGTATAATTTGGATAAACGTAAACGTTACCTATTTCTTTTAAATAGGCATTTATGCGAACTCTTTCGGCTTTAATTACATCTAAATCGTACGGATTGCCTGGATGTAAAGTACTAAATTCTTTGGATTTGAAAATTGCTCTGGAAATTACGGAAGAGTCTGTCGGATAGACTACATTTTTAATATGGTATTGGCTGCCTAATGTTATGTCGTAAAAAGCTCTGGCTTTCCGTTTTTTTGAAATAGCGTTTGCTGCGGTATAGACATTGAAATAGCCTTTATTTTCCAGATAATTATTAAAGATATTGGTGTTATGCTCTAAGTTCACCTGGCTGTATAGAACCGGTGGTTCTCCTATTTTAGTTCGCATCCAGTGTCTTAAACCTTTATCTCGTTTTGGTTGTCCTATCAAATTATAAAAAAACAACTTCGTTTTTAGTCCTAAAAACCTACTATTGGTAGCGGGACGAAGCAGTTTTTCAAGAGTGCTTTCCAATTGGTTTCGTTTACTTCTGCCAATGCTATCAGAATGTACCGACACTTCGCTGCCTACATATAGCATTTCGTCCTTCGGCAGGTAGTTTATGTTACTGCAAGTTGCCAGTAGAACTATGATAACTAAATACAATAATACATTTATTCTCTGCATAATAACTATATTCTGACCTACTCGTTTGGTTTCCTTTGGAAAAATTCTTTAAATGTATCATACTCCATTGTGATAATAAACGCGACCCCGGTTTCGATAATTTGACCTTGCAGGGCTACCTGATATTCATTTTTTCTAAATACTTGGATACTATATCTACCGTCTTTAGATAATAGGTAATCTACCATAATATCACCGGCAATATTATTAGCATTTTCGTTATTGTTTTGGGAGCCTTCTAATTCGAAAGAGCTGCCGATAGTTACTTTTAATCTGTCATTTAAAAGCTGTTTGGAAAGCCCGACGTTCAGGTCTGTTCTGTTTTCAGGCTGCCCGGTCGAGTATGCTGCTGAAGATTCTAAATCGAATTCCAAATCTACTCCCGCGATTAAATCCGACGCTAAATTGTTTAGCTGTTGTGAAAGTATTTTGCTGACATTTTGCCGTGCAAATGTCTCGGTATTTATTCCGCCGGCTTCACTTACAAATGGATTTTCGCCAATAAACCGGTTAAGAATCAACAGGGCAAAAACTTGTTTGTTCAATTCCGCGGGCTGTTGGCGAAGCTGGGCTAATTTTGCTCTTGAATTGCTTAGTACTTCCGGGGGTATGTTGTAGTTCCTTTCCGGTATGCGAATATCAAAGATTATTTCTGGCTGTAACAATGTTCCTTTCATCTGTAATAAAGTCTGGAAGGGCAGGGGTTGTTTATAGATATTTCTTGCTGAACCGGTAAGGGACCTATCTGGTTGCCCACTAAATCAATCGGAGAAGCTCTGGTTTCGTATACTGCCGTGATGTTAATGGCTGGAGAAGTGGGGTCGCCAGACCATAGAATAAAACCACCTTTTTCTATTTCAAACCTTCTTTTTATAAAATTAAACGACATCTCGTAGGCTCCTTCCGTAAATTCATACCTGCCGGTCAGAGAGGTATTTCCCGAAGGGTCTATTCCAAAACTTAGCTGCGCGTTACCTTTTAAGTTCAGGTTATCTTCATTTGCCTCGTCAATGATTACTTTAAATGCCGCCCTGGGATCTATAGAAACGTTAACAGACATGGTCATCCCCCGCAATTCGGTGGATGCAAAATCATCCTTAATCTGTTTCGCTTTTTTCAGTTCCAGGCTGGTTTCATCAACAAACTCTACGACTCCCTTTCGGTCTGCTATTGATGGATTTACCTGGGGCAACACCAGGGTAAGTTTTGTGCGTTCATTTATGAAAACCGAACCCGTTATCGGGGGACTTTCCATTGTGCCCCGAATTTGTAGATTTGTGTTTAGAAACAAATATCCATAGTATAAATCATTATCTGCGGCAGTGGAACTCAATGCCTTAAAATTATCAGCATGAATAGTCAAGCCAAAGGAAAAGTCAGTATAATTTGTCGTAAGTATCGAACCATTTACCGTAAGCCGGTTATTATTTATATCGGAAAGAGAAAACTTATCAAACCGGATACCCTGCTGACTAAAGTGAATAATATCATCTAATCGCTTAAAACTGGCATTTAATGGCGTTATTCTGAACGCTATATCATTAAATTTCAAGTCGCCGGCTAAGCGGGGCTGTTCGATACTCCCGGTTATTTTCAAGTTACCCGAAAAAAAGCCCGAACTTTCGGTAAGATTATCAGAAGTAAAACCTTCTAAACTTTGTAGTTTTAGCTGTTTTATATCGAGGGTATAATCTAACGCACTATTTTTAGTATCATAAAAACCATCAAAATTCATTTGATTGTCAAAACCGGTTAGCACCACTTCGCTTTCACAATGACCTGCCCATTGATGACTCCTCCGGCAAGGAGGGTATCGCCGGATGTCATTTTAGTAATCGTTTCTATGTTGAAATTGCGGAATCCTATCTCTAAAGGAGCATTAAATTTTTGGTTTTGTGAGTTAATTGTTATTGCGTTCTGCAGATAACTTAATTCAAAATTGGTAGCCAGAATTCCATCTGCCGCCAGAACTATTGTATTGTTATTCGGAATTTCCCAGGAGTTATAATCTAAAAGTAAGGTACTGGGATCAAGGGCGAATGTCATTTTATTACCTTGAGTGGCAATACTTCCGGTCATCTGATAATGCAATTTATCTTGCGCATCCTTAATCTGAAAATCGTAAAATATTGCATTCTTTTTTATCTCTCCGGTCAATTTAACGTTCGGTATGCTGATAGAACCACCATTTACTTCTTTTATAGTCAAGGCATAGTTCAGCAGGACTTCCCCCAAAATTTTAGAAGAAAGCAAGTTGTTTAGAATTTTGAGTATTTTTAATCAACTTAGTAATAGAACAGGGGCTACGCGCAAAGACAGCCCTTATTCCATCTCCGAGGGCGTAAAA
>Ga0209614_1000272_pt1 | contig 47407 bp, 41 predicted proteins | sample BlaSprsedimmetaG_FD_185484 | JGI IMG/M metagenome (GOLD analysis project Ga0209614, IMG submission 185484) | Hot spring sediment bacterial and archeal communities from California, USA to study Microbial Dark Matter (Phase II) - Blank Spring... ...
GCTGTAGTCATCACAGTATAAATCAGACCAATAGTGGAATTGAAATGAAATGAGTTCTTCCCTGGAAAGGCCTTTTGCAGCGTATAAATCAGACCAATAGTGGAATTGTCCCGATAGATCGGGATTTCGGCTGCGCCTCAAAAACGTATAAAGCAGTTTACCCGGCAAAGCGTAGCGACGACGGAACCAAGGTGGGGACTGAACAATTTCAATCTTAAAAATCCTGTTAATCCTGTCTGAAATAATTCAGGTCATGAGTGGATTTGTCACGATAAATCGGGATATTCCAGCGCTTCCTGAACAAGATACCGTCGGACTCACAACGGAATCGAAACCGTCAAAAAAACCGGAACCACCGATTTGCTGGTTTCATTGGATGAATCTTCCGCCGGATTCTTACGCTGCTGATATTCATAGACCAGCCAGGCGACCCCACTGCCCAGCAAGCCTCCGGCAATCACATCAGACAGGAAGTGCCGGTTGTCAATAATCCTGGTATAGCCGACATAAGCCGCCAGCAGGTGGCTTGTCGTCGTATAAATCAGCGGACCGGTCTCTTTCCCTGAATCCCCAAAATAGTCCCGGGCATACAACGAACTATAGGTCGCAATCGCGAAACTGATCGATGTGTGCCCTGACGGGAACGATTTACCGGCATCTATGCGATCATTAGCAGGATAATTCGCATAACTAGGTCGCCGGCGTCCAATGAGGTTCTTACCCACTACTGTCAGCAGGTAAGTTCCCGAGAGCGTCTCCACCAGCCCTTGGGCGTGCCGATAGGAGGACACCCTTAACCAGCCATCATTATTGGGAATCAATCCAATTCCCAGTCCTGTCAGCCCGGCGGCGGTGTAGAGCGTTGTTGTAGAAACTGTATTTTCACGATAGGGTTTATCATCGGGCTGATTGAAAAAGCAGCGGTCACCCCAGGCTGGCTGATGATCCAGCCAGCGGGCGGTATAAAAAACCAGACCCGCCGCGCTCCATTCTGCCAATTCGGGAAAAAATTCCAGCTGCTCACCGGCATCACCGGGCTCTACACTCCACGCCACAAGGACTGCTAAAAGAAAAACGTTAATTCTCATTCTGCTTCCCAAGCAATTTGAGCAGCCGGTCGGGATAATCAGTAATAATCCCATCCACACCCAGCTCAATCATGCGCCGCATTTCGGCTTCATCGTTAACCGTCCAGACGAGTACCGCATAACCCCGCCGCTGCCAGCGCCGTACATTGCGCCGATTGACCCGGACATCTTCGATGGCGATGTAGTGCGGCTTGATTTTCCACTGGAACAGCAGGCGCCGTAGGACAAATTTTTCCAGCGGATTCAGGTCTTCATCCTTAAAGGTACCCGTCAGCATGCCGCGGCGCAGCTCCGGATTCTTCTCTCTCGCCCGGACCAGCATGTAGGGATTAAACGCCGTGATAAACACCTTATCCGCCAAACCGAGCCGTTCAATCTCCGCCACCACCGCATCCGCCAGCGGTTCGTGAGGCTTCCGGTCTTTGATTTCAATGTCAATCGGCACTACCCCGCCGAAATGTTCCAGCACTTCCCGCAGAGTGGGAATTTTTTCTCCGGCAAATTCCGCGCCGAACCAGCTGCCTGCATCCAGCTGTTTAATCTCCGCCAGGGATACATTGCTTACATCACCCCGACCATTGGTCGTCCGACCAAGTGTATCATCATGAATCACCACTACCTCTCCGTCGGCGGTCAGCGTCACATCCAGCTCAAATGCCACACCCAGCTCCGCCGCCGCTCGAAACGCCGCCATGGTGTTCTCCGGCGCCACGGATGAAAAACCGCGATGCGCAATGACCTGCAGCCCGCTCGCCCAACATATAACCGAAAGCATTCCGAATATTAAAACGACCAAAATAAATCTTTTCATCCTTATGTATCCTCCTGCTCAAAGATAGAAACACCATCACCACAAGACAAGCATTTTAATTACTATCTGCATACCCGTGTATATTAAAAACCCGTTTCATATACGGTAAAATTTCATTATTTTTCCGCTATCGAACAATATAAAATGGAATGAAGCTACGGTACAAAAACGGTTATCTTTTCAAAATAAAAGGAGTAAAAAAATGCGCTTTCCCAAAGTTTTTGCCCTTTTCATCGGACTATCGCTTGTCGTCCTGAATGCAGGTGATTCGCCCAATTCCATTCGCATTCATGCCGATCAGGGAACCGAAACCATCAGCAGGCACATTTACGGACATTTTGCCGAACATCTGGGCAACTGTATCTACGGCGGATTCTGGGTCGGCGAAAATTCACCGATCCCCAACACCCGGGGCATTCGTAATGATGTCATCGCCGCCCTGAAGGAGATTGATCCGCCGGTGATTCGCTGGCCCGGCGGCTGCTTCGCCGATACCTACCACTGGCAAGACGGCATTGGTCCGCGTGATCAACGACCCGCTATCATTAATTCCACCTGGGGCGGCGTCACTGAAGATAACAGCTTCGGCACTCACGAGTTTCTGGACCTCTGTGAAATTCTCGGTGCGGAACCCTACATCTGCATCAACGTCGGCAGCGGCACCGTCCAGGAAGCCGCCGATTGGGTGGAATATGTAAATTCAGGTAATCAAAGCCCTATGACTGATCTGCGCAAGGCAAACGGTCGCGAGCAACCCTGGCATGTGAAATTTTGGGCAGTGGGCAACGAGAGCTGGGGCTGTGGCGGCAACATGACCCCCGAATACTACACCGATCTTTTCAAACGCTATTCCACCTATCTGCGCGCCGGCGAGCTCTACCGCATCGCCAGCGGCGGCACCGACCAGGATTACCACTGGACCGAAACAGTGCTCCAGAAAACCGAAAACTACCGGCATCTGATTCAGGGCTATTCCTTTCACTACTACACCGTCTGCCACGGCTGGGACAAAAAAGGCTCCGCAACACAATTTGACGAAAACGACTGGTTTCATACCATGAAAAACACCCTCGTGATGGAAGAACGGCTACAGCGGCATATCGAACTGATGGACAAATCCGACCCCGAAAACCGGATCGGACTGATGGTTGATGAATGGGGTAACTGGTTTGATGTGGAACCCGGCACCAATCCCGGCTTTCTGTATCAGCAAAATACCCTGCGCGACGCCGTCACAGCCGCGCTCTATCTGAATATTTTCAACAACCACGCTCGCCGGGTGAAAATGGCAAACATTGCCCAGACCATCAATGTGCTCCAGGCAATGCTGCTGACCAGGGACGACCAGCTGGTCAAAACACCGACCTTTTATGTCTTCAAAATGTATAAAGTCCATCAGGATGCCACGCTGCTGCCATTGGAAATCAATTGTGAACCATACAGATACAATGACCTGACGATACCCGCCGTTAGCGCCTCGGCGTCAAAGGATGCCAGCGGAAATATCCATGTTTCACTCTGCAATATTGATCCGAACCGAAATGTAGGCGTAGCTGTCGAACTGCGGGGAGTGGGAAAACTGACTAAATCAAGCGGTTCTATCATCACCGCCGACGCCATGAACGCCTACAACGATTTCGGGCAACCTGAGCAGGTGAATATCCGGAAATTTTTAGATTACAAACTGAAAAAGGAGCTGCTAACCATCTTCCTGCCGGCGAAATCGGTCGTCACCGTTACACTGGAATAGAAATTTTCCCGCAGAGCGGTACTTTCGCAGTTCTCTGATTCCGACGAAATCAGGCTGTATAGCTGCGGAAATTTGACCGATCGTTCAAAAAAAAGCTTGACAAAAAATTTATCACATTTATATTTTGACTGAACGGTCAGTCAGCATAAATTAAAAGAAGGTAATTATGTCCCGAAAACCCAGAGAAGACGTCAGAAAAAAAATTCTGGATACCGCCGAAAGTCTCTTTGCACAAAAAGGCTTCGACTCAACAGGTATCGATCTCATTGCCAAAACAGCCGGCATTACAAAATCGTTGATCTATTACTACTTTGAAAGCAAAGATGAAATTCTGTCAAAATTGTTTCAGGATTTTATCAGCGAATCAATTGAAATCAAAAAATATATAACCGATAACACAATGGCCGACAATTCACAGTTTAACATTGAAAAAATACTAAAGGATCATACGCTGCCTTTTCTATTATCACACAAAGATATCATCAAAATCGCCTTTACCGAATCTGTCAAAGACGCTCCGGTGACACCGCATCTGAATATTTTCCAGTATTTTGATCAGAACTTTCAAGCCAATTTTAAACTTGCCGACCAGTATGACATTCAGTATAACAAGGAATTCGCGAACCTTAACGGTTTTTTTCTTTTCTGGGCACCGCTTTTTTCGTTTGTGATTTTCAGTGATGAGTGGTGCGATTATTATCAATGCGACCTGGCAAGTGTCACGGCGCTTTTTGTATCCGAATACGCAAAAATGTACAAATTGTTAATTAATCCAAAATCCAAAAATGGGCATTCTTTAAAAAAACCGGTTACAACCGAAAAAAGTAACAACGATCTTTAAACCTTCCATAACAGCATGAGGGGATTATGAAAACGGAAGAAAAAATGATGACTGCCATCGCTGCTTTCGTCACCCGGTTCTACAAATGGATACCGTTTGTGGCATTGCTCCTTTTCATCCTCAGTATTATTTCCGCCGGTAACATAGAAACTAAGACCGAAATCAAAGACCTGATGTCCGAAAAAGACCCGATGATTGCCAGCTATATCGAGGTGGATTCGGTGTTCGCCGGCGGCGCTTCGATCATGATCACCATCGAGGGCAATGACAAAATCCGCATGGGACAGTGCGCCGAGGATTTTGTCGCCGCCCTGCAAGCCAACCCGGAGATTATGAAAGAGATCAAAGCCATCAACTTGAAAATCGACCGGCAGTTTATCGACGATTGGGGGCTAATGCTGTCAGAAGCCGAAGATATTGCAAAAACCGCTGAGACCTTTGCTCAGCTCAATCTTCTGCCCTTCATCAACGCGCTGAACAATTCCTTTGAAGAAACCTACACCGGCGAGGAAGCCGAAGAGGAGCTGGAAACCAACAAACAGGAAAACGAAGCCGTCGCCATGCTGAGTCAACTGGAGACTTTTTTCACACTGCTGCGGGAATATCTGGAAAATCCGGAAGCCCTGCCGGTCGAAGACCAGGGCAAAATTCTGGCTGAGACCTTTCTCTATGGCGAGCCCTATCAGTTCAATCATGATAACAGTATGCTGTTATTCACAATGACGCCGACGCTAAGCGCTGTTGAAGTCGAAAAAATTGTCGAACTGATGAAACCAATTAAAGCCATTCAGGCGGATATGAATGCAAAATACCCCGACCTGCATGTCAGCTATACCGGAGAAATCCCCATGCAGGGCGATGAAAATGACGCGCTGGGATTCGATATGATGGTACCCTCTCTGGTCGCACTGGTTCTGATTTTACTACTATTCATTTTCTCATTCAGCCAGTTACGATCCATCCTCTTTATTCTGCTGGTCCTGATCATGGGTATTGTCTTCAATTACGGTTTTGTCGGCATCACGATCGAAGAGATCAATATGCTGACCAGCATTATGGCGGTCCTGCTGATCGGGCTCGGCGTGGATTACGGCATTCAGATCGTTGCCAATTTCACCACCTATCGCGAAGATGGTCATGAACCCAAAGAGGCTCTGCGGCTGACCTATCTGAAAGCCGGCATGGGAACCCTGCTGGCAGCCCTGACCACAGCCCTGGCGTTCTTCGTCATATCCGCCACCGGGGTGAAAGCTTTTGAACAATTCGGCATCATCATGGGCACCGGCATTATCAACTGTTTCCTGGCGATGTTTTTCATTCTGCCGGCGATCCTGCTTTGGTGGGGTAAAAAAGATCTGAGCAAATCGCATCTGCCCAATATCAATTACCAATTCCTTGCCACTCTCGGCAAGTTTAGCTACCGCCACCGCACGGCGACAATCATTTCCGGAATTGTTGTGACCATCGGTCTTTTCGCCGCAGTATTTCTAAATGAGATGGAATATGATATGATGCAACTGGAGCCGCAGCAGATGCCTTCCATTATTCAGTACAATAAGGTCATGGAAAAATTTGAGATGACCCCGTTTGCATCCATGGTAATTGCCAACAGTATCGCTGAAGCCCGCGAACTTACAGACCAGCTGGAAAAAACACCACTGGTTGCCGACATTCAATCGGTTGCCGACTTCTTTCCCCCCGCCGAAGAACAGACCGCCCGGCTGGCGGCAATTGCCGAAATTCGGAATATGCCCCAACGATATCAGACCCTGAATTATTCAGCCGGGGATGCGGAAGCCTTTGCCTATGAAATCCAGCGCACCGAGTGGAATGTGATTGAAATGGGCGATCTTTCGGTCGCCGGTCTCGGTGAAAACAACAAAATCGTGAAAAAGCGCAACGCCATGATCCGGGAAATTTTCGGCGCCGAAGTGGGCAAACCGGGGCGAGAGGTATTCCAGCAACTGATCAAGCTGATCGAAAGTGATCCATCGCTCTACGCCGCCAGACTCAACCGCCTGGATTATCATTTCGCCCGCGCAATGGATGCCATCGTCACCCGGATGTCACAGACAGACCGCCCGATGAAAAATGCCGATCTGCCGGAACACATTCGCAAGAGTATGTTTGACGAAACCGGTACACGCAATCTGATTATGATCTATCCCGACGATGGAGTTCTTGACGATATTGATCGGGTTCGCCATTTCAATGATTCCGTTGCCCGTGTATCGCCACGGATTACCGGCACAACCCAGATTCTGACCGCCTGGATGGAAGAGGTCATCAATGCGTCGGAGAAAGCCGGGATTTACATCTTTGCGGCAGTAATCTTTTTCCTTATTCTGAATTTCCGCAATATCAAATACGTAATATTTGCCACGACGCCGCTGGTCATCGGTCTGATCTGGATGGCGGGGGTCTATCCTCTGCTGGGACAAAAACTGAACCTGGTCAACATTGCCGTGATCCCGCTGGTCATTGGGATGGGAATTGATTTCGGGATCCATATTGCCCATCGTTTCAAGGTGGAGCACAACATCGAAACCGTGTATCGCTATACCGGCAAGGGTGTGTTTCTATCCGCACTGACGACAATGATCGGATTCGGCTCGCTGGGACTGATCGGGAAATTCGGTTCGGTTAATTCCATGGGGCGGATACTGTTCATTGGGATTTTGACCTGTCTCCTGACAGCCATGATAATCTTACCGGCTTTACTGAGCTTCAATAAAAAGAAACACGCTGAACCAAAATATGGAAGGAGCCATTCATGAATAAGCTTATCAGGTTTTTTCTCCTGGGAATATTTTTCATCGCGCCGGCAATACAGGCTTTATCTCTGGAAAATGCTCTCGACATTATCCGCAAAGTAGACGAAATGGGTAAAACCGAAACCAGCATTGCCAAAATGAGTATGCTGACCTTCCCCTACTCCGCAGACAATTCCAACTATCGCGAAATGAAGGTTCTGGCGTATAGCAAAGGGGAGGATTACAGCTACATGGAGTTCATTTCTCCGAAATCCATTCAGGGCTTGCGGATTCTTTCGGTGGAAGGCGATCAGTGGGTCTTTTTCCCCTCTGCGGAAAATCGCCGCAAAGGCTAAAGATCAGTCGGTCCAGGGGGTCGGCGGAGACTTTACCTATGAGGACCTCGGTGGTGGTTCCATGGAAGAAAACTACAGCTTCAAAATCCTGAATGCCGATGCTAAAAGCTGGACACTTGAGGGCATTCCACACAAAGAATCGTCCTATTCCAAAGTCATTGTGACCGTCTTAAAAGAAAATTATCAGACCCCCAAAATCGAATTCTACACCGCTGAAGATGGTCATAAAAAGGACCTGTTTGCCGAAGAGTATCAAACTATCTCCGGGCGTCTGATGCCGACCCGCATGACTATGTTGAACCTGGTTAAACAGAGTAAAACCGTCGTCATTATTCATGAAGCTGAATACAACGTGCCCGTTGACGAAAAATATTTCAATCCCATGCGGTTTTACAAATAATATAGAATTGGAGAGTCAGCGACAATGAAAAAAGCAATATTAAAGGGATTGGTCGGGCTGTTGGCAGGTTTTGGGCTTGTTTTCGCTCAGGAAAGCGATTTTCCCGATGTGGGCTGGGAATCCGGCGCCAGCGGGAGTGAGGGTACCGCATTTACCACTTACGAAGAAACTTTCAGTCTCTACGGCTACCTGATAGATTATATTCAGTCCAGCCTGGATTACAAAAGTGAAACATTCTCCAAGCCCAGCTTCGGCAATGCAATACTCCTGCGTCTGAAAGGGGACTGGCGCCCGGAAAGCAAACTACGCTTTCATATGGAGTTTTCCTACCTTTCAAATGTTGGCAATCAGAATCCCTATACTTTATATGAAAAGATCGGGATCGCCGGGTTTTCACAGAGTGATTTTCCGCTGGAAGATTTTAATCAGCGCATGTTTTTTGATCATGTCTGGGGAATGGTCAATCTGGGCAATTTTGACCTGCAGTTCGGCAAATTTCCCATTGCCTGGGGCACCGGCTACGTTTTTAATCCCATGGCGCGGGTCGCTTTTCCACCCTTTCTCGATATGGTCACCGAAGATACACCCGGCACCATGGCGATCCTGCCCAGCTATGCACTCTCCCATCGTCTCTCTCTCGAAGCCTACCTCGCTTTCCAGGATAAAACCCAGAAAAAAACCGCCTATCACGAGGACAGCGATGCCGTCAATCTGCCTTACGGCATCAAACTGAATACCATCGTCGGTTCCTTCGACCTGTCGTTCAGCTGGATTAAAGAAGTGCTCTTTAATGATCTGGATTACCGCCCGCTGGACGACATTCTCACCGCCGCCGGGATGGATTACATTCAGGGCTTGGTCGCCAATCAGACCATGCTCGATCTTCTGGAAGCAGGCGATACTACCGCAGTTCTGGACATGTTCAAGCAGGGCGCGCTGGCGGAGCTGACCGCCGGGCTGCCGGCGCATCCCTACTATAAACGCAGCTATTTTGCCGGCTTTGATTTCGCCGGTGCCGTGGGAAATTTCGGAGTCTACGGCGAATTCGCCTGCCGGATTCCCCGGAATGAAGCCGATAACGGATTTACTCTGAAAAATTACAGTCTCGCCGATAATCTGGAAATGTGTACCGGCTTCGATTATATAATTCCTAATATCGAAGTGGAGACCCGCTTTGAATACTATTATCAGGGCTTCGGCGCCAAGAGCAAAACCGACTACAATTTTCTGACTATTTTAGCCGGCGAGCGCCTGGTCAATGCCCGCAATTACTCTTTTCTCTTTCTGGATAAAACAATTCGCAACGCCCACAAATTCAATCTGGCATTATTCAACAATCTGGATGATGGCAGTTATGCGATCCTGCCGGGTTACAACTATGCTCCGTATACCAATTTTGATATCACGCTGGGTGCTTTCATTCTGGGCGGACCACAAGGCTCGGAATTCGACGGACGTTACACCCTTTACGGCGTAAAGGAGCTGGACCTGTTCGAAAATCTCTGGCCCTATATCAGGCTAAAACTGAGTTTTTAATCCGATAATCCCGAGCTGGTCGGTTTTCCTGGGGGCTGGATTCTCTCACTAGAGCAATGTGGTCAGATAAAGAATAAATTTGAGACTGATGAAAATCGAATTCTAATTCGGTTTACACTATTCCATATACACGCCAGTACCGATAAAATATTCAGTGTCTTTTACCGGCTCGACATATCCGAGTTTGCGTTTTTCGCCAGTCTCACCCGGCTTGATCCAGTAATATTCGACAAAACCACCACCATTCTGCGCTGCGGCAGAAAGTGCACGGATGACATACTTGCCGCGGCAATCCTGGTAGTCATTTAAATTCTGTCCGAGTAAATCTTTCTGGGTTGCATGGGCGATATTCACACAATCAAAATCATAAACATAGAAGTAGCCTGAATTATCGTCATAGAAACGCACTGAATCAATGGCGGTTCGAATAAAGTTGATTTGTTCATTCTCGGTATCAATGGTTTTAAGAACTTCGGCTAACATTACCGCATGTGAGCGCACCACCTCAACAGCGATTTTTTTATTCCATTCGAGTGTCTCCGATGCGTTGGTTGGCGACTTTTCACAGCTTGAAAACCGGGTCAGTACGAAGGTTAATCCAATCAGAATAACGAGCAAAATTTGTTTATTAATGTTCAATTTCCTATCCTCTGCATTCGCATTCGTAATGGTTGATTTTGGGGATGGTGTTCAAGATAAGTTTGATGACATTATCCACATTTTTTTTCATGACTGCCACGATCATATCCCAGTTGACCGGTTCTTCTTCTTCGCGCCAGCAATCGTAGTCCGTTGACATGGCAATGCTTTGATAACAGATGCCCAGCTCTCGGGCAAGGATGGCTTCGGGAACAGTGGACATATTGATGACATCCGCTCCTAATAGGCGGAACATGTGGGACTCAGCCTTGGTTGAAAAGCGGGGACCCTCGATGGTGACCACCGTGCCTTTTTCGTGAAAGCGGAGATCTAATGCTCTAGCCGCATCCACCAGCGTGGCACGCAGTTGCTTGCAAAACGGCTCTGCCATGGCGGTATGAACCACTTTGTCCGCGTAAAAGGTGAGACACCTGTGTTTGGTAAAATCAATGAATTGATCGGTAAAAAACAAAATCCTCCGGCAGGATCTCTTCCCTCAAAGAACCCACAGCCGTGATAGCAAGTATATGGGTGCAACCTTCATTCTTCAAGGCATATAGGTTAGCCCGGTTATTGACACCTGTCGGATAGATCGTATGTTCTTTGCCATGCCTAGCTAGTAACACGACATCAACGTCCACAATTTTTCCCGGTTACCAGGTTGGAGGACGGTTCGCCGTAAGGTGTCGTAACTTTTTTTTCCTGGATATTTTTCATCAACTCCGGGTCATCCATGCCAGATCCACTAATAATGCCTATTTTTTTATCCATAATCATCTCCTGTAAATTAGATGCCAATATATAAAATTTCCTTCTCTAGGTCAATATTGTACGATAATTGTCCGGATGTGAAGGGAGGAACGTTGTGAAGTGAGTATGAAGTGAGAGCCACGAAACTTGAAGAACACAGAAAAACACCTCAAATCATGGCAGTATCGACTCTGCGACGCCCACCACAATGCCAATCGGCTTAGAAGAGGGATCAAGTCTGTTAAAACTTTCAGTCTGCGCGAAAATCTTCGCACCCCAGCCAACGAATAACGGTCGTTTCCGCCGGGCTCACAACTGATTGGTAAGCGGATCATCGGAGCTCCTCAACCGTTACCGTACCCACCAGTTCCCGGGCGACAGCGTCCAACTGAGTAAAAAAATTATTCCGGTCAAAAGATTTGCCGATACCAGCAACTCTAGCCAACTCTTTCTGGGTTAGCCCAGCCTGTTGGCGATGAAACCAAATGACATCACCAACATTTTCAACTTTATTCATAATAATTTCCTCTTATAGCAGTAATCTATGCTGTACAACACGATCCGCCAAGCAATTTCTGATGTCAGGTAATAATTGCCGATATATCAGGAAATTATGTAAAGAGGTTTCTTTCTTACTGCGCCTCTTCGTCGGAAGAACACGATTGTTCAGATTTTTTCTCCAGACAATCCATCCCGCAGCTCTCCTTTATCAGACAGGCGTCGCAGATGGATTGCGGCTTTTTAACGGTTTTATAAATGCGCCGGATCAGGAATGTCACACTGACGATCAGCACAATCGCTACAATAATCATCTGCCAGTCCATCATCAGCCTCCAAATCCCAACAAGCCCCCAATTTGATAGACAGTCACTGCCACCACAAAGGCGACCGTCAGAGTATAAACCGCCTGAAATACCGGCCATTTCCAGGAACCCAGCTCTTTTTTCACCATTGCCAGTGTCGCCAGACAGGGAATATAGATCATCACAAACAGCAGCAGCCCCAGCGCCATTAACGGCGAATAGTTCGGATCACGACTCAGTTTTTCCTTAACAAAAAATTCCTTCTGGAGCGATTCATCGGATTCATCACTATCCAGTCCGTACAGAATGCCGGTGGTGGAGATAATAACCTCTTTAGCCGCTACGCCGGCGACCAAGCTGACACCGATTTTCCAGTCAAAGCCAGCCCACTTCAAAACCGGTTCAATGCTTTTGCCCAAACGCCCGCCAAAACTATATTCTATTGGTATAATATTATTGCCCCGGAAGTCCACTCCTTCCGACGGTGGCTTCGGGTAAGACAGGAAAAACCAGACAATCACCGACGCCGCCAAAATGACGGTTCCGGCTTTTTTGATATATTCTGCGGATTTCTCCCACATGTGCAGAATCACACTCTTGACCTGCGGTCGCCGGTAAGGCGGCAACTCCATTACAAAAGGCGTCTGATCGCCGCGAAACAGAGTTTTCTTGAATGCCAGCGCAATACCGAAAGCCATCAGCCAGCCAAACAGCCAGACCCCCCAGAATACGATCGTTGCATGTTCCGGGAAAAAGGCAGCCGCCAGCATCGCGACGACCGGCGCTTTGGCACCGCACATCATCAGCGGCGAGACCATGATCGTGACAATCCTGTCCTTCCGGTTAGCCAGCACACGGGCACTCATGATGCCCGGCACCGCGCAGCCGGTGGATATCATAAACGGAACAAAACTGCGACCGTGCAGCCCGAAAATATGGAAAAATTTATCCATCACAAAAGCCGCCCGCGCCATGTAGCCACTGTCTTCCAAAAAGGAAAGCCCCAGAAAAAGAAACAGCACCAGCGGTAAAAAGGTCAGCACGCCGCCAACACCGTTGATGATTCCGTTGCTGATCAAATCCTGGAAAGCACCCGCCGGCAGAATGACATTGACCTGCACAGACAGATAGGAGAAGAATCTCGAAATCAAATCAGACATTGGATTGCCCAAGGCAAAGGTCAGCTGATAAATCAAAAACATGACGGCAAAGAAAATCGGGATTCCTAAAAAACGGTTCAAGGCAATTCGGTCAATCTTTTCGGTCAAATCAACCCCGTCAGGCTGACCGGTTTGAACAACCGTCTCCTTTAAAGCACCGTGGATATAGGCGTAGCGCTGTTCGCCGATAATAATTTCACTATCCTCCTGAAAATATTTCTCCAGCCGCTGCTGCCATTCCCGGGTCGCCTCCAGCACCATCTGCGGATATTTATGTTCCCGTTTAATTTTCCTGATTGCATCCTGATCTTTTTCCAGTAATTTAATCGCTACCCAGTGCAGGGAATAGCGGTTTTTGAATTCGGGGTCCAGCTCCAAAGTCGCAATGACAGCGTTGTGGGAAATTTCCACCTGCTTCCCGTAATTCAAATGGCGCCGGTTGGATTCCAACTCCCCTTCCGCTACCTTCATCACCGTATCCAGCAGCTTTTCTATACCGCGTCCCGTAGTGCCGACGGTTTTAACAAAAGGGATTCCCAGAATGAGACCCAGCTGTTCGCTGTTTATCTGAATTCCTTTTGTCTCGGCTTCGTCGGACATATTCAACGCGCCGATGATCGGCACCCCCAGCTCCTGAAATTGCAACAGCAGATAAAGGTGACGTTCCAGATTCGTCGAATCCAGTACATCCACGATCACATCGGGCTTTTCGTTCAGTACAAAATCCCGTGAGACAACCTCCTCCAGTGAATAGGCGCTCAGGCTGTAGATTCCCGGCAGATCAATAATTTCCAGTAACTTGTCATCAAGTTCAATCATCCCGGATTTCTTTTCAACGGTTACACCGGGATAATTGCCGATATGCTGCCGCTGCCCGGTAACGGCATTGAAAACACTGGTTTTGCCGGAGTTGGGATTCCCCGCCAGCGCAACTCTGATAACCCTTCCGCCGGCATTCAACCGGTTACGACCGAGACGGCGGCGAAAACGACGCTGAACAGGCGGCGGCTCAGTACTCAATCCGCCTCCTCCACGCAAATCAGTCTTGCCTCCGAACGTCGCAGCGAGACCTTTGTACCTTTTATATCCACCTCAATCGGATCCTTCAGCAGAGCTTCGCGGATGACACAGCCTGCCTGGTTTTTGACAAAACCGATATCCAGCAGACGGCGACGCACCTCGCCCAGCGCATTAATCTTAACCACTTTAAAACGCTTCCCCGCCGGTATCTGTGCCAGATCAGTCTTTCGCCTGGTCTGTAATTCACGATCTCTGTCATTCGATTGATTAATTGGGTTGTTCAACTGCTACCTCAATCATATTCGTGGCGATCAGCTCCAATTCGATCAGGCAACCATCGCACCGCACCCGAAACGGTCGTCCGGCAGTACCCTTTTCTTCAAGCACAAAACGACTCCCAGGCAATAATCCCCGATCAATGATGCGGCGCCGAATCTCCGTATCAGGTCCAAGCATGACAATTTGCCCTCTCTGACCCTGCTCCAACTTTGACAAGAGGGTGTGGACGGTACTCTCACTCTGTCGGTGCGGATACCGGTTTTCCCAAAATCGAAACCCGCAAGCCGGGTCTTCCTCGGATAATCCTTCGGCAATCCTCAGGCATTTCCTGAACAGTGTCAGGGACGGGCGATCCGTCTGCTGACGTGCACTCAGAAACTGGTACAACAAAATCAGGCGATCCAGCGTTGTTGCCCGCAGATGGTGCTCCAGTTCACATGCCTCTTTCTCGGCAACCTGCTCATCAATATCCAGTACATCAACAAGGAAGTTTTTCAGAAACATATTTTTGCTGAACAGGCGGTGTGCCGCGGTTTCGCCTTTGCCGGTCAGCTCCACAAATTCATGGGTTGAATACTGAACAAACCCGGTTTTGGACAGCTTGCGCATGGCTTCGGTTACGGAGGGCATACTGACGCCCTTGCGCCGGGCTATCTCTTTGATTCTGGCGACTTTTTTCTCGTTGATGAGGTCCAGAACAATTTTGAGATAATCCTGTTGACTTTCAGATAATGCCGCATTCATAGGGTCTCCATTTATACGCCCCTAAGATAATTAGGCGAGCCTAATTTTTCAATGAAAATTCTTCTTCCCACCGAAAAAATATTTACTTTGCTTTGCAAACGGACTTTCTATATTATCAGATGTTTATCAAAACGGAGAGAATGTGGACTTTTTTGAACGACTAAAGCGGGGTATTATTCTCTTTGATGGCGCCATGGGGACCCAAATCCACGATCTGAATCCCGGTGAAACCGAATGGGCTGGTCATACCGGCTGCGTCGAAATTCTGAATCTAACCATCCCAGATAAAATTCAGCAAATCCATGATAACTATTTAAATGCCGGCGCGGATGTCATTCAAACCAACACCCTGGGCGCCAATTCCGTTGTACTCGCAGAGTTCAATCTTCAGCACCGGGTTGTGGAAATCAACCGACAGGCAGCCCGACTTGCCCGCAACGCCGCCGATAAATACAGCACGCCCGCCAAGCCGCGCTTCGTTGCCGGCGATATCGGACCCGGCACCAAAATCGCCTCCCTCGGACAGACGGACTATGACACTCTTTTCGAATCGTATCTGCGCCAGGCACAGGGTCTGCTTGAGGGCGGTGTTGATCTGTTCATCATCGAAACCTGCCAGGATCCGCTCCAGATCAAAGCGGCTCTCAGCGCGGTAGACGACGCTCTTAGCACCGCTCAAAAAAAATTGCCTCGCATTGTCTCGATTACCATCGAAACCAGTGGCACCATGCTGATCGGCACCGATGTTGCCGCTGCGCTGACAATTCTCGACCCGCTGGCAGTTGACGTTCTGGGAATAAACTGCGCCACCGGTCCCGAGCGGATGCGCCCCTATGTCAAGCAGATTTGCCAGTCCTTTCCCGGACCGGTCATCGTCCAGCCCAACGCCGGTATGCCGGAAATGATCAATGGTGAAACCGTCTATCCATTGACAATTCAAGAATATGTCCATGTCCTGTCGGGTTTTATAGAGAAATACGGTGTCCAGATCGTCGGCGGCTGTTGTGGTACGACACCCGATTTTATCCGGGCGCTGGCGGAAAAAATCCCCTCGCTCGCTGTCACCCCCAGAAACCCGGTTATACAACCGGCACTTGCATCGCTGTATTCATCTCAGGAATTACATCAGGATCCGGCGCCCTTTTTCGTGGGTGAGCGCGCCAATACCAACGGCAGCCGGAAATTTCGGGAATGTCTGCTGAAAGACGACTGGGACGGCGTCGTCAATATCGCCAAACAGCAGGAGCAAACCGGCGCACACGGACTGGATCTTTGCGTTGCCTATACCGGTCGAAACGAAGCATCCGATATGCATGAAGCCGTTACCCGGATCATCCGCCAAGTCAATTTGCCCATATTTATTGACTCAACCGATCTCTCGGTAATTGAAAACGCCCTGAAGCTGATCGGTGGAAGGGCGGTGATCAACTCCATCAATCTGGAAGACGGTGAAGAACGTGTCCGGCAGGTCTGTTGTCTCGCCAAACGGTTCGGGGCGGCTCTGATCGCCCTTACAATTGACGAAAGCGGCATGGCGCATGATGTCGAGACAAAACTGAAAATCGCCCGGCGCATCTACACCATCGCCGTCACTCAAACCGGGCTGCGACCCCAGGACCTTATTTTCGATACCCTGACTTTCACCCTCGGCAGCGGCGACGAATCCCTGAAAGACGCCGGCGCCAACACCATCGCCGGTATCAAAGCCATTCACAATGAACTCCCCGGTGTCTTTACAATTCTGGGGATTTCGAACATCTCCTTCGGGCTGTATCCCGGATCCCGGGAAATTCTCAACTCCGTTTTCCTGGATGAAGCCGTCAAAGCCGGTCTGGACCTTGCTATTGTAAATGTCCAAAAAATTCTCCCGCTGTATAAAATCGAACCGGAGGATATTGATATTTGCCGCAATTTAATCTACAATCGCGGCAACGCTCCGTTGCTAACCTTTATCCGCCATTTTGAAAAACAATCCGAGGCAAAGAAAACCGAGCCGGCGACGGAAAATGTTCCGCTGAGCGAAAAAATCCGGCAGCAGGTCATTCAGGGCAACCAGGTCGGGCTGGATTCACTCCTGAACGAAGCTTTAAAAACCATGCCGGCAATTGACATTATCAATCATTGGCTGATTCCGGCGATGAAAACCGTGGGCGATCTCTTCGGCGCCGGAAAAATGCAACTGCCTTTCGTGCTGCAATCAGCCGAGGTAATGAAATCCGCCGTAAGCCGGCTGGAGTCCTATTTGGAGAAACGGACTGACGATGCCCAGACCAGTATCGTCCTGGCGACAGTCCGCGGTGATGTTCACGATATTGGGAAAAACCTGGTGGACATTATCCTGACCAACAACGGCTACAAAGTCTATAATCTGGGCATAAAATGCGAAATCGAAACGGTGCTGCAAAAGGCATTGCAGGCTAAAGCCGACGCCATCGGAATGAGCGGACTGCTGGTCAAATCCACAACGATCATGAAAGAAAATCTCGAACTGATGCGGCAGCGCAACATCACCACGCCGGTACTGCTGGGCGGTGCCGCTCTGACAGCAAATTTCGTCGCAGACACCTGTACTCCGATTTATGACGGTCCGGTAATCTATTGCCCCGATGCCTTTGCCGGACTGGAAGCGATGAACCGGATCAAGGCTCACGGATTGAAAACCAGCGACTCCCCACATCTGTCAATCCCCCAGAAATCCACGCAACCGATCCGCCCCAAATCAGCTGCTTCACAGGAAAAAATCCGCCGGGATATTGATATCCCTACCCCGCCTTTCTGGCAAGTGCGGTATGTCGACAATATTGATCTGGACACCGTTTTTTCCTTTCTAAACGAAGCGGTGCTGTTCCGCGGACGCTGGGGCTATCGGCGGGGAAAACTGTCCCAAGAGGCGTATGCTGAATTAATCGAAAAGCAGGTCCGTCCGGAATTTGAGCAACTCAAAAAGCGCTGCAAAACGGAAAAACTGCTGCAACCACAAATCGCATACGGCTATTTTCAATGCAACAGCGATAACGAAGAAGTAATTATCTATGAAAATAATACAACCACGGAGATTGAGCGCCTGCATTTTCCGCGCCAGAAAAAGGCGCCGTATCGTTCTATCGCCGATTTTTTCCTGCCGGGTGAATGGGGAAAGCGGGACCTCATCGCCCTGCAGGTCGCTACTGTCGGTCCGCACGCCCAGACCGAAGCTCAGCGCCTGTTTAATGCAGATTGCTATAAGGACTATCTGCTGTTTCACGGGCTGAGCGTGGAGTCCGCTGAAGCGTTGGCGGAGTACTGGCACCAGCAGATTCGCAAAGAATTACACATTGCCGATGAGGACGGTGTCAGCATAGCGGACTTTGTTGTCCAGAAATACCGCGGTACGCGCTACTCCTTCGGCTATCCGGCTTGTCCCGACCTGGCGGAAAACGATAAAATATTACGGCTTCTCGACGCCGAAAAAATCGGTGTGTCCACTACAGAAAGCCATCAGATGATCCCGGAACAGACGACCACCGCCTTTATTGTCCACCATCCCCAGGCGAAGTACTTTACGCTCGAATAATGGAGCCCATTATGACGAAATATATCTGCACCAACTGCGGCTATATCTACGATCCAGAGACCGGCGATCCGGAAAATGGAATCCCTGCCGGAACAAGCTTTGACCAGCTTCCAGACGACTGGGTCTGCCCGGTCTGTTATGTCGGCAAGGACCAGTTCGATCCGCTTTAAGGGTTAAATCCGGTTTGTTCGATTGTCATTCAGCAACCTATCAACAAAGGAAATCAGATCAAAGTCCACACTGATTCCGCTGGTCATAATCCGGTTCTTGCCTGTCATTAAAGACTCGCTGCTGGCAGATAATCAGAAAAAACAGGAGTACCTGCTGCGGATTAGCAATATTCTAATTTCCTGAAAAAAACTCTTGACAATCTCGATCCGGCTGATTACATTAACAGTGTATTAGTTATATAGTACACTAAAACGGAGAACATTATGATTACACTGCAAAACCTGAGTTTCGCTTACAAAAACAAGCCGCCCCTCTTTGGGCAGCTGAATCTCACCATGTCCGATGGCAACATCTATGGACTGCTGGGCAAAAACGGCGCCGGGAAAACCACCCTTTTAAAAATCATCTGCGGATTGCTCTTTCCCCAGCAGGGGGACTGTACCATCTTCGGCTTCAGACCGGAAAAAAGAGCCGTCCGAATGTTGCAGGAAATCTACTTTATCGCCGAAGAGTTCTATACCCCCGCCCTCACAATCAAGGAATACCTGCATCTCTATGCGCCCTTTTATCCCCGTTTCGACCAGCGGGCATTCAATAGCTATATCACCACCTTTGAGCTGCCTGAAAATGAGACCCTGACTGCATTGTCCTACGGGCAGAAAAAGAAATTTCTGATCGCCTTCGGACTGGCAACCAACAGCCGCCTGCTGATCCTTGACGAACCCACCAACGGTCTTGATATTCCCAGTAAAAGCCAGTTTCGCAAGCTGCTCGCCGGAGCCATTGACCAGAATCGGACCGTCATTATTTCAACTCACCAGGTGCGCGATATCGGCAATTTAATTGACCCCATCGTAATTCTGGATGAAGGTCAGATCATTTTTAATCAAACTGTCGAATCAATTTCGCAAAAGCTCTCTGTCTCCCTCGAAAAAACCGCACCCGATGAGAAGAATGTACTGTATTCAGAAAAAACTCTCGGTGGCTACGTCGTAATCAATGAAAATCGCCGCGCGGCGGACAGTAACCTCGACATAGAGTTGCTTTTCAACGCCGTTATCAACAATCAGCAACGCATGAGCGCTATCTTTGCGCAGGAGGTTTAAATGGAAACCACAAACAGGTTTAACGTCAAACGCTTTTTACTGCTGCTGCGCAATGATTTATTTTGCAACTACCGTACCTTGCTCATCGGCGCCGGCACTGTCGCCGCAATCTATTTTATCGCAACTCTCGCACCGCTGATATTTTCCCAGCGAAGTGTTGATTCTGATTTTCACAGCGGCTTTTTTCCGGCGGCGCTCTATATCTGCGGTTTTCTGCTCAGCGCCGCTGCCTTCAGCGAAATTCATCATTCGCAGAAAAACACCGCTTTCTTCATGTTGCCGGCTACCCGCCTCGAAAAATTAGCTAGCCGCCTGTTGCTAACCACCATCGGGTTTGTTGTCATCGGCATAATCTTTTACTTTCTACTCAATCTGCTCTCATTTTTGATCGCGGCGCTGTTCAGCACCGCACAATTTTCCCTTTTTAATCCCTTTTCCAGAGAAATGCTGCTCACCATTGCCGTCTATTTGGTGGCTCAGTCCCTGTTTCTGTTCGGTGGTATCTATTTCAAATCCCATGCGTTCATGAAAACCGGTTTGGCGCTCTTCGGATTTGCCGTTGCGACAGCACTATTTTCTGCTATCATATTCCGCATCGTCTATCACGATTTTTTCTATCACATGCAAGTCATGGACAATTATCTGGCACATGATTTTATCTATCTGGAAGATTTCAGCAAAACGCTGTTTTCCATTGCCAAATATCTGTTCTGGCTGGCTCTGGCACCTTTCTTCTGGATGTTGTCCTATATCCGACTGGGAGAGAAGGAGGTCTGAGATGGAATTTCAAAAAGACCAGGCAATCTATCTGCAAATCGCCGATCTGATTTGTGAAAACATCCTTTCTGGTGAATGGGCGGAAGAGGAGCGCATTCCGTCGGTTCGTGAACTGGCGATGACCACCGAAGTGAACCCAAACACCGTCATGCGCAGTTACACCTGGCTACAGGACAAAGGCATTATTCAAAACCAGCGGGGAATCGGCTATTTCGTCGCGCCGGGTGCATTAGAGCAGACCCGTAATCTGAAAAAAGAGGAATTTATCAATACACAACTTCCCTATTTATTCAAAATGATGGACCTGTTAAATATCAGCTTTGACGATTTAAAAACGATCCACGCCAAACAGCAATAGGAGTGATCCATGAAAAACAGCGATAAAATCTTAGCCATCAGTATTCTTATTATCCTCGTTTTTATCACAGGATTGATAATTGCCAGCCGTTTTATGGTGACCGGCATTTCAGACCGGGCGTCTTACTATTCCGATACGGAAATTATCAGCCGGAACCTCGCTTGCGGGGATTTTGATAAAATTGAAACCGACGGAACCTGGCAACTGGAAATATACCGGGGCGATGACTATTCTGTCTCTGTTGAGTTTCCCCAATCTGCTGCGAACGCAATTGATGTGCAGGTTTGGGATGGCTGTCTCCGGTTTGAAAACGACGTCCGGTGGACCAGTCAGCGTTCACCCTTCCGAGCGGTTGTCACCATGCCGAATTTGAAGGGACTGAGGACCAAGGAGGGTGCCTCAATACTTGTCGGGGACTTCTCCTGCGACGATTTGGATGTTCACGTAACCGGAGCAGCGAAAATTGACGCCGAAAATCTGCAAATCACAAACCTTTCACTGCGTTGCGATGGTGCCGCCGATGCCAATTTCAAAGAATCCGAAGTGTTTAATGCCAAAATAGATGTAAACGGCGCCAGCCGGATCGTTTTAAATATGACTGGTGGTGAATTGAGCGGAAGCGCCCACGGCGCAGCGTCTATCGTGTATTACGGAGAGGTAGCTATACAAGATATTGCTACAGCCGGGGCGGTATCTGTGCGGCAGCGCTGAAAGTATTGGCAGAAAATTATATTTTAACTGCCGGTAATTTTTTCACTTTTCATTCAATCCTTTCCAAATCCCCGTCAATTCGCTTGACATTGGCGGGATTTTTCAATAACATTTTTGGCGTTTTTATATGAATACTCTTTTTAATTAAAATACCAGAATATGAAACTACTGATTTCATCAAATAATCAAGATAAGATAAAGGAAATTAAATCCATCTTTCAATTGCCCGGCGTGGAATTGCTGACTCTGGCGGATTTTCCTGGGGCGCCGGACGTTGTGGAGGACGGGAACACCCTTTATGAAAATGCATTAAAGAAGGCATCTATGCTGTGTGAATTTTCAGGATTGCCGACCATCGCCGATGACACCGGTCTGGAAGTGGACAGTCTCGGGGGGCATCCCGGGGTCTACTCAGCCCGATATGCCGGTGAAAATGCCAGTTACAACGACAATATCGAGAAGCTAATTCGCGAAATTCAGAAAGTGCCGGAGAACCGGCGGACAGCCCGGTTTCGGACGGTCGCTGTTTTTTATCATCCGGAATTAATTCTCCGCGCCGAGGGCACCATCGAAGGATATATTTTAAGCGAACGAAGCGGCAGCAACGGCTTCGGCTACGATCCGATTTTTTTCGTTCCTATCCGAAATAAGACCCTGGCTGAAATGAGCGCCGCCGAGAAAAACGCCATCAGTCATCGCGGACAGGCTTTCAGCCGTCTGTATCAATTGCTTCAAAAAGAATTCCCATCATTAATCAATATTTAACTGAGGTGTCGTCAATAAATTTGCTACGACTTGCTTAAGTAATCAATCCTATATTAACCATTTTCGGAGTGACGACACTGTATCGTACCAGGCAATATATTATATACTTCCTGATTTTATCAGGTTTTCTGATGTCGCAAGCGGCGGGACAGGAGTCCGGCGGCGGCACGGAGGGAGTTACGTTTACTATACAAGTGGACTGGCTCTCCAATCGCTTTGCCTCCCTGAAAATGGAAACACCCCGTGGTCTGTCTCTGCTTTCACCCTACGCTCCCCAGACCAACCGTTCAATCCTGTATGTATACGATCCACGCCAATTAAAAACCGAGATCCGCCTGGATGATACGGGACAGAATCTCATTTTCATTGAAGAGTATAAAGGTCTACCGACGCGACCGCCCCGCGGTATCTCGCTGGATTCCTATTTTCAACAAAAGTCCGCACATCTGTTGCGCAGCGAGCTGCACGAAATCTGCCGGAAATCCTTTGCCGAACCAAAAAGCGCCGTCAGAACCGAAAAGCTGGAGCTAATCGGCGCCGACATCGCCGGTCAGAGAGTTGCGTTGCGGGTCTCAGGCAATGTCAATATCAACGGTCGCCTGCAAAACCAAAAACAGTCCCAGGTTCGCACCGGCTACAACGCCGGGTCTTCGACAACCTTTATTGTAGATCAAAAGCAGCAGCTCAATATCGAGGGCAAAATCGGCGACCGGATCAGTATCCTCGTTGATCAGGACAGCGAAAGAGATTTTGATTTTGAGAATAATCTGAAAATCATCTACACCGGTGAAGAAGACGATATCGTCCAGAAAGTCGAAGCCGGCAATATCTCGCTGTCGCTGCCAGGAACCCAGTTTGTCACCTTCTCCGGCACGAACAATGGTCTGTTCGGATTCAAAGCCCTGATGAAGCTGGGTGCGATTGACATTACGACAATTGCCAGTGTGGAAAAAGGTAAAAAAGAGAAACTCAGTGTTGACGGTGGGGCTCAGAAAACCTCGCTGGCAATCAAAGATCACGACTATGTGAAACGACAATACTTCTTCCTGGATAAAGAGTTCCGCCAGTCTTTCTATGACGGTTTTCTGGAGTCCGGCGGCGTCTTTAAACTGAGCGGTCGGACCGTCACCGATCTGGAGGTTTACAAATCCATTAGCTCGGAAGTCGCCGGCAGTATGTACGGCTATGCCCACGTGGACCCCAATTTCCCCGATCAGGATACCTCATACACCGAGCGGCGTATTTTTCAACGTCTGATCGTAGATCAGGATTATACCGCCAACCTGGACCTGGGTTTTATCCGGCTGCGTTCATCGGCACAGGAATCGGAAATCATCGCGGTCGTTTATCGTGTTCTCGACCCCGGCAAACAGCAGATCGAAGAGTACGGAGACTGGCGCGCCAAGGATACCAGCGATATCCAACTGAAACTGATCAAGCCCCGTCAGAACAAGCCCAGTCACCCCTGTTGGGACCTGGAGTTTAAAAACGTCTACTATCTGGGAACAACCGGCATCAACAGTGAGGGATTTGAACTGAACATTGTTTATATTTACGGAAATACCGGCGATGTCGAGCGAGACCCCGTGGACGGTATGCCTTTTATCCAGAAATTCGGACTGGATCTCAAAGATGAATCCGGCGCTCTCACGCCCGACGGTATTGTGGACACCGGCAATCCGAATATTCTCAGCCTTCAGTCAGGCGAGCTCTGGATCCCTTTTCTGCGCCCCTTTCAATCCGATTCCACCGGCTCCGGCGTCGGCAATGAGAATCTGAGCAGCAATTATAATTGCGCCGCCATTTATGACAGCAACCGAACCAACATCACGGCAATCAACCAGGATTCTAAATTCAAGATTATCTGTAAATATGAGAACCGCAGCTCCGTAATCAGTCTCGGTGCCATGGTAATCGAGGGCAGTGAATCCGTTATGCTGAGCGGTCAAACCCTAACCCGCGGCGTGGATTATACCATTGATTATTTTACCGGCACCCTGACCCTGATCAATCCCGAAGCCACTAAGCCCAACGCAGAACTGGACATTAAATACGAACGCAATCAGTTTTTTCAACTGGACAAGAAAACCATCCTGGGGACAAGGGCTCAGTACGATTTCGGAAACAATTCATTTATCGGCGGTACTGCACTCTATTTCAGCCAGTCAGTGGTTGATGAAAAAGTAGACGTCGGCTACGAACCGATGCGGAATTTCGTCTGGGACCTTAATGGTCGTTTGAACCAGAATCTGAACTTCCTGACCCGAGCGGTCAACTGGCTGCCACTGATTGAAACAGACAAGCCTTCGTCCCTAACAATCGAGGGCGAAATTGCTCAGGTCCGCCCCAATCCCAATACCCTGAGCAATGAAGATACCGGCGACCCAAACGGTGTCGGTTTCATTGACGATTTCGAGGGATCAAAACGGATCACCTCGCTGCCGATTATTTATCGCTACTGGTCGCACGCCGCGGCGCCACTCTCAAAGCGAGATAAACAGCGCGGTTTCTTTTTCTGGTATAATCCCTATGGGGGGGTATCTACCAAAAGTATCTGGCCCAATAAAGAGGTCAGTACCCAGGCGCAGAACAACCTTACGGAAATCCTGGTCATGGCGCTCGATCCATACTGGTCTATTGAGGTGGTTGATGGCAAATCACAGCCCGAAGAAGCCTGGGGCGGTATTACCTACGCTTTTCCCACCAGTTATTATGACCAGTCCAAAACCAAATTCCTGGAGGTCTGGGTACGCGGACGATCGGGTAAGATGCATATTGATCTGGGCTATATCAGCGAAGATTATATTCCCAATAAAACATTGGACACCGAGGATCAACCGGAAGCCGGCTTCACCCTGGGCAACGGTCTGCTGGACGACGGCGAAGATACGGGAATTGATGGCGTCTTTGACGAGGATGAATTCATCGTTGTGAATAATGGGCAGGATACACTCCGCTATGGAGATGACCGGCTGCTGCATTACAATCGGAGTAAAACCGACCCGCATAGTGATAACTGGAAATGGTCGGAGGGTTCCCGCGACTACCGCCACATCAACGGCACCGAAAATAGCGCCAAGGGCGATGCTTTGGGTTATATCCCCGATTCGGAAGATCTTAATGGTGACTTTGAAGTCAACCTTTTAAACGATTATTTTACCGTTGACTTCGTACTGGATGACTGGAAAGATGATAAATATGTCGCAGGTCGAACCCGTTTTGATAACGGGAGTCCGACGGGCTGGAAGCTCTATCGTATTCCGCTGAGCGAATTTCAAAAAGCCAAACCCAATGGTGACGTCAGCTGGCAGACGATCGAATTCTGCCGCATTTGGATTGACGAAGTCTCCAGTGAAGACACCGTCATGATCGCCAAATTCGAGATGGTCGGTAACGAGTGGGAAGAGCTGGGTGTTGGCGACGGATCTGACGGGAATTACTTAAAAAACGACGAAGCCTTCAGTATCAGCGTTTTAAACACCGAAGATAATCCGGATTATACGCCGCCAAAGGGCGTCAGGGGTGAATACGACGCCGTCAACGAGATTCAGCTCAAAGAACAGTCGCTGGTGATGTCCTTTAACGGCAGCCGGGGTCTCCGTCCGGGCGAAGCCGCCGCCGCGAAAAAAGTCCTGTTTGAAGACGCCAGCTTTATTACCTATAAAAAAATGAAGCTGTTTATCGCCGGACATGAATTGCGCACCCGCACAAAATTTTTCCAGAAAGGCGAAAAGACGCCACTCCAGTTTTTTATCAAATTCGGCGTCATTAACGATGAAAATAAAATTTACAACTACTACGAATACCGGCAACCCATCTACCCGGACTGGGATGAAAAAAACAACCTGGAAATTGATTTTGATTTCCTCACCAGACTGAAAGGCTACGCTACCGAGAAGGATTTCGAGGACCAATATCCCAACAACACCGGTTTAAAACAGTTTGCGATCACACACGATGGTGAAGGTGGCGTTTTGAAACGCCACTGGAAAGAGATCAAGGAGGGGAAGTTCACCGGTAAAGAGATCATCATCGTTGGAAATCCGACTATATCAAGGGTAAAACGGATTGATATGGGGGTCATTAACCAAAAATATGCTCTGGAGGATTTCAACCAATCTTCGCCACTCCCCCGCTATGACAATACCGTCTTCGGCGAGGTCTGGCTTGATGAGCTGCGCCTCTCCGATGTGCGCCGCGATCCCGGTATCGCCTATCGCGGTTCGGTTGCACTAACCATTGCCGATCTGGGCAAAGTCAACGTTAATATTGATCAGCGGGATGCCGATTTTCACACCGTCGAACAGCGCCCCAACTTGCAGACCACAGGATTGAACAACACCCGGAACCTGTCCGTTCGGGGCAATCTCAATCTGGATAAACTGACGCCGGCGAACTGGGGTCTGAGCCTGCCGGTATCCGGCTCCTATACCAATCGCTACAGCGCACCAAAGTTTCTACCCAACTCCGATATTCTTGCCGGCGATGCTCCGCCGGACAGTGTGCTGAGTCTGTCGGAATCCTATGGTGTTAATGTCTCTTACAGCAAACGAACCTCCGATTTCTGGCTAACCAAATACACCATTGATCAGCTGCGGGTCTCCGCCAGCGCCCAGTGGTCAAACAGCTCCTCGGTCACCGTCCGTAAAAATGAAGCCGAATCCTATCGGGGCAGCATTTCGTACAAGGTTCCTTTCGGACGCAATAACTTTTTGCAACCCTTTAAATGGACACAGAACATCCCGGTTCTCGGCAACCGGCTCAGCGACCTGCGCTGGTATTATACGCCCAGCAACCTGGATTTCTCGATTGATGCCGCCGAGAGCAAATCTACCAATATCCCCCGGATCGGAGAAATTACCCAACCCTATGACCTGGGATTGAACCGCTCCATAACCGCCGGCTATAAAGTCTTCGACAATCTTAATTTGAACTATTCCTGGAAAGCCAAAAACAGCCTGGTGGATTTTCGGGATAATAAACTGAAAGCGATTCGGGAACTGAATCCCGGCAAGCAGGTGAATGTAAACGAAAGTTACTCGGCGAATTTCAATCCGAAAATTTTCACTTGGCTTACGCCCAGCATATCCTATAGCGCCGCCTACACCTGGGGCGAACCGGTTACCAGCGGCACCCGCAGTGTTGACAATCTCAGCAATCAAAACCGGATTTCCACCTCCTTCAGTCTCGACCCGAGTGCTATTATGAAGACATTTTACTCACCTAAATCGGCGACCAAGCCTGCAACCAGACCCTCCGGCACCAGGGGAGGAAGACATCAGACAGGCGAATCGGAGAAAAAGGACGAAATAAAAGAGGATAAAGAGAAAGCACCCAGTGAAACTCCACTGCTGGAATACCTGTACACTACCCTCAAGCGGGTCCAACCCATTCAGTTCAGCTATTCCACCAGCCGCAGCAATAACAATAAGGGACGCATCGGCGAGCCCGGTCTGCTCTACCGGATGGGTCTGGCGTCAGACCCAGGTCTGGATACAATCGCGGCGGAAGCCGGCGTATATCCCAACAGCATCTCCATAAATTCCGACGCCAGCCTGCGTAGCGGCATCAAGATTACCAACAATATCAATACATCCCTTGCCTATAGCCAAAACATGTCCTGGTCCGAATCCCAGGGTAACATCAACCGCAATCTTACCCGTGACTATATTACTTTTGATAATTCCGGAAAGGAGGGACTCCCTTTCCCCAGCTGGTCTTTAAACATTTCACAGCTGGAAAAAATTAAACTTCTTTCTAAAGTTTTTACCAAACTCTCTCTGGATCACGGCTTTACCGGAAAGGAATCCATTGTACATCGCAACGGCGAGGTCCAAAACTCCAGCTACAAACTCTACTTTCAGCCGTTGCTGGGACTGTCCATGCGATTCAAAAACAATATGAGCTCCAATCTGCGCATGTCCGCCGGTAAAACCGTCACCAATCAAGCAAACGGTGGCGCCTCCCTCGTCACCGACCAGAGTATCAACGCCTCCGTGAATTATCAGAAAAAAGGTGGTATCAGTATTCTGCTCCCGTTTCTGAAAAACAAACGCCTTGAAAATAATATTAACTTCACTATGGCTTTCGACTACAGCTCCTCAAAAACCGAACAACGCAACGATGCGGTCAGCGATTTCAAATTGACCAACAGTAACACGACCTGGAAAATTGAGCCGCGGATCAGTTATTCCTTCACTCAGAAAGTTACCGGGGGTATTTTCTATTCCTACAGCGAAAGTAAAAATGCCCGGACCGGCAAGCGGATTACCCGTAACGGCGGCTTTGATGTAAATATCGCAATCCGAGGTTAATATGAACAGAATGGTTATATTGGGATTTCTTCTGGCGTTTATCAGCTGTACTGGTCAGAACACGGTGTTCGACGGGGAGCGTGCATTTGTCTATCTCGAGGAACAGTGCGCCATCGGCTATCGCTACCCTGGCTCAGCGGGACACCAAAAAGCGCTGCAATATTACCGGAATTTCTTCAGCGATCTGGCAGACACCCTGATTTTGCAATCCTTTACCCAATCCATTCCGGAAGAGGATGTCTCTTTTAAACTGACCAACATTATTGCCGGATTTAATATCAACAGACCAAATCCACTCCTGATCGGCGCTCACTGGGATACCCGCCCCCGGGCTGATCACGACCCAAATCCGCAAAAACGTTCCAGCCCGATCCTCGGTGCCAATGACGGCGCCAGTGGCGTTGCCGTCCTGATGCATCTGGCTGAATTGATCCACACAAATAAACCGGAACGGGCAATATTTCTGGTATTCTTTGACGGTGAAGATTACGGATATTCCGGCACTCTGGAATATTATTGTATGGGATCAGAATATTTTGCCAAAAACCTGCCGATCATCAGACCCGCCGAGGCGATTATTATTGACATGATCGGCGACCGGGAGCTGGAGATACCCATGGAACGCTACTCCTACCAAAGCCACCCCCGGCTGGTTAAAACCCTCTGGGAAATCGCCCGGAAAAGAGGATTCACCGAATTTCAGCATAAATTCGGCAGCTATATCTACGACGATCATGTCATGCTGATTGAACATGCCGGGATTCCCTCGGTGGACATTATTGATTTCGACTATCCCAACCGCTATCAAAACTTCTGGCACACCACCATGGACACCCCGGATAAATGCAGCCCCCGCAGCCTGCAAATCGTCGGACAGGTGCTTTATGATTATATCTACTCCAGGGAAATTACGAAGCAATGACCGCAACCGATAAATACTGGCTGCACTACGAATTCCGGAAGGGAGAATACGATCAGGATATTCTCTTTGCTCTATTAACCGATCTGCCGTGCCTCGGGATTATCGAAAAGGAAAGTTCCATTGACGTCTATTTTAATACGGAGAATGCCGGGCGGCTCGATCGTCAGATTCGGCAGATGTTGAAATTTTTTCCAGAAAAGAGCATTGTCTATAAGAGAAAACGTCTAAAAAATCGGGACTGGCACCTCAGCTGGCAAAAATATTTCAAACAGATTCGGGTCAGCTCTGGTATCGTCATTTATCCCGCTTGGGAAACCTACACAGGCAACGAAGCCGTCCAGATCGCCATTCAGCCCGGGATGGCATTCGGTACCGGGACGCACGCCACCACGCAAATGGCGTTAACATTACTGGAAAAAACAATCCGTCCCGGCATGACCGTACTGGACGCCGGCTGTGGCAGCGGAATACTGAGCATTGCGGCACTTAAACTGGGCGCCGGTTTCGTGGAAGCCTGGGATATTGATCCCGACATTCAGGAAAATTTCCATCAGCAACTGGAACTTAACGGTATTCACGACCGTTTCAGTCTCGTCATTGGAGATGTCACGCAACATTCTTCCAATAAATACAACCTAATTCTCAGCAATATCGAAAGGAAACCTAATCTGGCACTTTTATCTAATCATGCAAAGTACGGTCACATTCCGCCCTGTATTTTCACCGGCATTTTAAAAGATGAATATAACATGTTTAAGTCCGCTGTGCTAAATTACGACCTGATTGTCAAAGAAGAGATGTTTCGGGATGAATGGGTGGCACTGCTGACAGAGAAAAAATGAAACACGTCCTTTTATTAATCGGAATCCTTCTCACTACGGTTGCCTGTGTCAAAACGACGCACGAGGATCTGCGCACTGATCCGGTCATTGAAACCGTAACTCTGAATTATTCTCAACTGAACAAATCGCTTTTCATCGCCGCCGAAGTGTTTGACCCGCAGGGCATTGAAACCATTGATTCGGTGGTATATTACCTTTTTCGAAGGGATTCCATTCAATCCGCCAGCGAGGATCTGTTCCGCACCGGCAAACTCTATGATATCGGACCGCCGCCGGATATTATCAGCTTGGACGGCGTTTTCTCCTACCTGATTGATTCCACCCAGCTGGCAAATAACGAAGGCTATTACCGGGTCAGAGTCCAGGCGTTTGACGAAGACGGCAACAGCAGTTCCATCGAGGAACAGGAAGCGCTCGTGTTCCCCAACAGCCCGCCGGTACTCTACCCGCTGGAAATTCCGCGGTCTTTTGAGAAAGGTGAATTCGTTATTTTCAAAATCCGTGTCACCGATCCCCAGGGTTACCAGGACATCGCTGCGGTTCTTTTCACCGTTTTACAACCCAACGGCACCTATATGACTGATCCCAGCTTCTTTCTTTCCGATGCGGGACCGGCGTCCGGCGGCTGGGGTGACGAAATCGCCGGCGACGGCATTTTTACCACTACCATTCCGACAAAAGCCAACAGTGAGTTACAGGGTGACTTCGTCTTTTACTTCTATGCCGAAGATCTGTACGGTGCGGTCAGCGATACCCTGAGAAGAGTCCTGACCAATCCCGGCGTACATCTTCTGGCACCCAGCGACGCCGTTGCTCTGACTTTCAATCAAAAGTATATCATCCGCTGGGAAAGCGCCTATGTCAATCAGGTTACGGTTCAATACACCACCAACGCCAATGCGGCGACACCGGAATACACGACCATCACGACCACCGCGGCGGCGCTGGGCGCCTACGAGTGGACTGTGCCGGCTATCCGCTCGTCAGAATGCAAAATTAAAATCTTCGATCCCTCCAATCCCCGTCGTTACGATGTCAGCGACAATAATTTCAGCATATCACCATGATAAACCGACGCCTTTTAGCCATCGTCCTCATTCTGTCCGGCGGACTTTTTGCCCAGGCATTCCGGCTGTCAAAACCCTTCTTAAACGACGATTCCGTGGTCTACGAAGGGCTCGGCAGTAACGGAGTAACCCAGATTGTTCCGCAGGGCGATTCGCTGATCTGGTATGCAACCGGCGGCGGCTTGAGCAGAACAGGCGACTTCGGCACAACTTTTTATACCTATTATTCAGGCGAAAGCAACTTACCCAAGGGCGGTATTTCTGCGATTGCCGTGCTCGATTCGATTATTGTTGTCGCCGCTGTGTTTGATTCCACAACTATTGAAGGTTCAATGCAGACCGGCGGCGGTCTGGCTTATTCAAAGAATTATGGCAGAAGCTGGACATATATCAGTCAACCCGTGGATAGACCCGGCGACAGCACCGGTGTCTGGAACGGCGATACGATTAAATATCTTCCTATCACCACCAAGGTTAGCAATACTACCTGGGACATCGCTCTCAACCGAATCGCCGACGATTCCGTCTGGGTCTATATCACCAGTTGGGCGGGCGGTATCCGGCGGAGTTGTGATTTCGGTAAAAGCTGGCAACGGCTGCCGCTTCCCAGCGACAACCTGGATTATCTGCTCTGCAGTGATCCCATTGATTTTACAATCAATCCCCGCGATCCCGCTCAGTACGGCAATCATAATCATAAGGGATTCAGTGTGCTCACTTACGGTGACACCGTCTGGGTAGGCACCGCCGACGGTGTCAATTTGGGAATTATCGAATCGGACGACTGCATTCGCTGGCAAAAATTCAATGTCCGCAATTCGAATCTCTCCGGAAATTTCATCATCGCCATCGCCCGTCAATACTCCAACGGTCAGGAAACCATCTGGGTGGGCGCCCTGACCACCGATGAGAGCGGTCAGATTCAGGCGGTTAATAAAACCACCAACGGCGGCTTGACCTGGAGCCGAACCCTGATCGGTGAACGGGTCTACAATTTTGCCTTTGACGGACCGACGGTGTATGTCTGCACCGAACGCGGACTTTTCAAATCTGTGGATAGCGAAAACTGGGCGCTCTACGCTCCGCCTTATGACGCCGAAAAGAGAGAATACATTTTTTCCGAAGATGTTTATGCGGCGTTGGTAGATCGGCGTGAAGGAATGCCTTATCTCTGGCTTGGCTCATCCGACGGGATTGCCAAAACCGCCGATGATGGCATTAGCTGGACCACCTATCGCCAATATCTTTCCACCAACCTGCCAGGACAACCAGCCATCTACGCCTATCCAAATCCCTTTGCACCAAATTTTCATAATTATGTCAATGGTGACGGGCATGTTCGGATCCAGTATTATCTCGAGAATCCCGCCACCGTCAAACTGGAGGTCTACGACTTTGCCATGGACCGGGTCTACGAGAGTGTGCCCCATTACATTGCCCACACCGGCGATTACAGTGAGAGCTGGAACGGACGCAATAAATCCGGTAACATCGTCGCCAACGGTACCTATTTCTGTAAACTCACCATCAAACAAAACGATGCGGAGAAATTTCACTGGACAAAACTAATCGTCGTTAAATGATCAATATGTCAATTCAATCCAAAATAGCAACTTTATTAATTTTCCTGACAGTATTTTCCGCAGCCGAAACCGGTGATAATGCCGGATATGCTGGTTCTTTTTTACGCATGGGTCTGGGAGCGCGCTCACTGGCAATGGGCAACGCCGGAGTGGCAGACAGTGAAAACGGCTTTGCGGCTTATTACAACCCCGCCGGTCTGGCTCACTTAAAAGACCGGCATCTGTCACTTACCTATTATTTTCTTAGCCTGGATCGGCAACTGCATTACGTCGGTTTAGCGTTACCTCTGCAACCGTCCGCCGGATTATCGGTAGCCTGGATGCATGCCGGCGTCACCGACATTCAGGGGCGGACCTCGACGGGCATTCCCGATGAAGTCTATGAAACCGGCGAAAATGTTATCTATCTCTCCTTCGCCAATGCCTTCCATCGCCGCATTGCGGTAGGACTCAACTTTAAGATTTTAAACCATACCCTCCTGGGGCTAACCGGCAGCGGTCTGGGCTTTGATATCGGTATCCTGTTGAAACCCTTTGAAAAAATCTCGCTGGGCATTTTATTAAAAGACCTAGGCGCCAGCTATACCTGGAATACGCAGGACCTGTTTGGTGATCGGGGCGGTAACTACACCGACATATTTCCCCAAATATTAAAAATAGGAATCGCCTATCGCCATCACGATAATTTTTGTTTTATCGGCGATTTCGAAATTTCCGATCAAAATGACTACCGGGCACATTTCGGCGGCGAGTACCTCATTAACAACATTCTATTTCTTCGGATAGGTATTGACAATGAGAATCCCACCTTCGGCATCGGTCTGGCGTATGGATTTATAAAAAATATCCGGACTCAGATTGATTACAGTGCCCTGATCGGGCTCGTGGGTGAAGGCAGTACGCATGTCTTCTCGTGGGAGTTTAAATTTTAACCTCTTTCAGGTAGTTTTATGAAGCGTAAATTTTCTGTTTTATCATCCTTTCTGGTTTTCTCAGTTTTCCTTGCGAAAGCCGAACTGGCGAATAGCGGCATGTCTTTTTTACAAATATCTTCTTCGGCGGCTTCCGCCTCCTCGGCTAACGTCTTTGCCCAGTCGGCGCAATCGCCACTGGCTATCTTTGAAAATCCGGTGGGCATCAGGAACGAAAATGTCACCTTCGCTCTGTCGCACCATTTCTGGTTTTCGAATATCAGCCTGGACGCCCTGGCTTTTTCAATACCCCTGCAAAAGGCAACCCTGGGTTTTGGATTAAATTATGTCCGCATTCCGGGTGTTGAAATCCGGGAGACGCCCAGTAGCGACCCGCTGGCGGAAGTAGAGCCGCAATATATGGCTGCCGCCGTGGGATATACCTTTTCTCCGGTGACCAACCTCCTGTTTGGGGCAACGGGGAAATATCTGCACGAACATCTTTACACCTATTCCGATTACGGTTTTGCTTTTGATTTTGCCGTCTACTGGGATGCTCCGAGCATGCTGGACATCTCAGTTATGGTAAAAAATATCGGAATGCTGCATTCCGACACAGAAGCAAATAACCTCCCTTCCATGCTCACCATCGGCGTCGTCCGCCCCGAATTATTTGAAGGGCAAAACCTGAATGCGAGAGTCGGGGTTAACTTCGGCTCCAATCTGAATTCTCAGGAAGCCTTTGCGGCAGCCGGAATTGATCTTGATTTCCGGAATTTGCTCTGCCTGCGCGGCGGTTTCATCCATATCGGTTCCGTCAATCGTAAATCTCTCGGCTTCGGTCTGAATATCGAGCGGTTTAACATTGATTATGCCTACCTGTTCATGCCGGAAGGATTGCACAATCCGCACATATTGACGATCAGCTATCGTCCCTGAATCGTTTTTAATCTTTTTCGCAGAAAAACAAAATGCAGTAGCCGTCTACTGCATTTTGCCAATTTTTATGTGAAAACGAATCTTAATTTGCCTGTAATTTAAATATCACCGGGATTGAAATATAGACACCGACATTCCGGTCGCGTTGTTTCGCTGGTTTGAATTTGGTCTTTTTGATAGCTTCAATGGCGGCTTCGTCCAAACCGGTATTGGGTACCCCCTTCAGAATGACACATTCGGTCACCCGTCCGAATTCATTGACAAACGCCTGGACTACCACAGTACCTTCAATGCCCGCTTCCTGGGCTATTTCGGGATATTTGACATTCCGTTGAATTGCCGTGAATCCCCCCAACGGCTCCGGTGGTTCGTCATAAGGAATGAAGCGTACCCGGGGACCACTTTCGTCCTCTTCGGGCGGCGGTGGCGGGGCTTCCCAGGCTTGATAATCGGAAATATCAGTACTCATCTCAATGGTAACATCGTCCAGAAGATCATCATTTTCGACTTCGATCGGAATGGAGGGGCGGGAGGGTGGTTTGGCGGCTTCCATCTGCTGTTCGATAACCGGAATATCCACTGTTTCGATCTCAATCCGGATCTCTTTCTGGGTGCGCTCGCCCTGTCCGGGCTTGGGAATCAGCGAAAACAGCAGGATCATTATTAACAGGGTAATGACCAAACTAACCCGTAATATTAGAGGATATTTTAATTTTAGACTGACGTCATAGTTTTGTCTAATTATCATCGTCCTTCTGTCCTTACATTGCTCTGGTGGAATAATTGACAGCCAAAGCATCCGCCAGACGCAACTCCTTGTGGATTTTACTCATCAACTCCATATTTACCAGTTCGTCCGCCCGAATGGATACAATCAGTTGGGGATCGGCAGTTCTTTTTTCGTACATAATATTGCGAATACTCTGAGGCTGATATAAACGTCCGTCAATAGATATCATACCGTCTTTCGAAACCCAGATATAGGTCACGTGCACCCGGGATTCCAGCTTCTCGATCTGTTTGGCTTTCGGCAAGACAACACTGAGACCCTCATGGGTTCTCAATACCGAAGAAACCATGAAGAAAAAAATTAGCATAAAGACAATATCGGGCATCGCCGTTGTAGGAATAGTGGTTTTCATCTTATTTTTTTTCTTGAATTTCATATCTTCCTCTCTATTCGGCAATCGAAATTACACGGGTCTTGGCTTGCTTCAGCTGGTCCAGTACTTCAACGTATACCTTATATTTGGTCCGCGGATGCGCCTTTACCGAAAAGACCATCTTGGGATTCTGCATCTGCAAATTCTCCACAATCCCTTTGATTTCGTGCATCTCCACTTCCTTGTCATCCATCAGGATCGAGCCCCGGGCGTCAATCAGAATGTTGGTAATGTTCTGACTGGACATTTTGATTTCACCCCCTTCGGCGGGTAAGACGATACCGATACCTTTGTCCATATCAATAGTGGTGGAGAGCAGAAAAAAGATTAGCAGTAAAAAGGCAATATCCGCCAACGAACCCGATGGCATCTCAGCTTCACGCATGCCTTTTTTCTTTAATAAGCTCATAATCAGCAGCTCTTATTTTTTTAATTGTATACTTGTCAGCGTATCAATCAGATTGATGGAATTTTCTTCCATGTCAACAACAATGCTGTCCACCCGGGCTGTAAACAGGTTGTAGAATACCTGGATGATAATTGCCACGATCAGACCAAACAGGGTGGTCAACAGGGCTTCCGAAATACCGCCTGCCACAATCGCCGGTGAGATATTATTAGCCGCAGCAATATCCTGGAAAGCACTGACCATGCCGGAAACCGTTCCCGTAAAACCAAGCATCGGCGCAACGGTAATCACGGTGGCGAGCCAGATCATACCTTTTTCCAGAAAAGCCATTTCAACGGAGCCGGCAGCTTCAATTGATTTTTCAACAGCCTCGATCCCCTTGTCGGCACGGGATAAACCGGCATGAAAGATTTCCGCAATTGGACCGGGAGTCTCTTCACACACTTTCAGTGCCGCGGCTACTCCATCCTCTTCCAGGGCTTGTTTCAATTTGGGAATAAACCGCTTCGTGGTAAGGGCAGCCTTCGAGAGAGTATATACCCTTTCCAGACAGATCATCAGACCAAAAATAAACAGGACCAGAATCGGCCACATGAAAATCCCACCTTGATTAAAAAGATCAATTAACATTAGAAATTATCCTCCATTCTGTTTCACTCAATCCTTGTTAAATTGCTAACAATTTTACACCTATAATTCCAAAAAGTCAACATTATTAACGACGAGAAAAGTTTTAGCGTGCCGCTCTGACAAGCATATTGCGCGCCTCGTTCAGGTACTGCACGGCTGCTTCAACCTGATTGTCATGAACGCGTATAACCTTGTAGTATTCGTCGTATCCCCAGAATTCCCGCGCCAATTCCGCTTTCAGCATCATCTTGATATAATCCGCATCATTGCGGATTTTTTCATAATCCACACTGATCTCTTTTACGCGTGCCATCTCGAGAAATTTCTCAAAATCCTTATCGCTGATTTCAAACTTGCTGAAAAAGCGGTCTTTTTTAGTTTTGAAACGTTTATACTCCTCCGCCGTCTGGGTCGTATATTCGAAAAGAATCCGCGATGGATGACGCATCAGTTTATAGGTATCCCGGGACAGTTCCCTTTCATATTTTATATAATAATCCGGAGCAATTCCGCCGCCGCCATGGACGATCCGACCGGCTGCAGTCTGATATTGAGGTCGCGCCTGCAGCGAATCTTCCCGGGCGAGCAGTGAATCCCGGTTTTCCGTATACAAATCTTCATAATACTCTTCCAGGGTTCCATCATAGGGTCGCTGAATCAAGCGCCCGCTGGGTGTGTAATATCGGGCAACCGTCATGCGGATTGCCGATCCGTCCCGCAGCGGGTATTGCCGCTGCACCAGCCCCTTGCCGAAGCTGGTCTCGCCAACGATCAAGCCGCGATCATGGTCCTGGATAGCGCCGGCGACAATTTCACTCGCGCTGGCTGAGCCGCGGTTCAATAGAACAACAAGCGGCAAATCTTCATAGCCATCTATTCTGCCGGAGTAAAATTCCTCGTTGCTGCCCCGGATACGTCCCCGGGTATAAACAATCATTTTGCGACCCTCAATAAACAGGTCGGCTACCTCAATCGCCTGATCCATCAAGCCGCCGCTGTTGTTCCTTAAATCCAGTACCAGCCACTTCATCCCTTCAGATTTCAAACGCTGCAGCGCTTTCCGGACCTCATCGGACGTGGTCCCGCTGAAGCGGTTTACGAATACATACGCCGTGCTGTCATCCGCCATAAAAGCCGCCGAGACACTGTAAAGCGGAATCTCGTCCCGGATAATCGTCACATTAAAATCTCCCACCCCTTTACGCCGGATGGTGACTTCAACGGCGGTCCCCTTGGGTCCCCGCAGCTTTTTAGATACGTCCTCCCGCTTGATTTTGTAAGCCGACTCACCGTCAATTTTCACGATTTTGTCGCCAACTTCCAGCCCGACCTTCTCAGCCGGCGATCCCGCAACCGGCGAAATGACGGTTATATATCCATCGAGAACATCAAACTCAATGCCGATGCCCTCAAATTTTCCCGAAAACTCTTCATTGATTCCGGAGATATCTTTCTTTTCAATGTAAAACGAGTGGGGATCCAGCTTTTCCATCAATCCCGAATAGGCGCCCTCCATTACCTCGTCCCAATCCGGAACATCAACATAATAATCATTTACGATGCCGATAATATCGTTTAGTACCTTGAGTTTTAAGTACAGATCATTGCCATTAGCGGCGATCTTCCTGCCCAAGGGTGACAGGGAGATCAAAATTCCCAAAACAACTACAGAAATACCGGGAATCGTCGCCCAGTGCAGTTTTTTATTCACGCTTTTATCCTTTTTTGTTTCACGGTTGCAATCATCTCTCTACAATTATCCAATCCTGTCTACCTCTAGTCTAACATTAAAAGCTGTATTTTGTTTCCAGAACATCGGTCTAAAACAGCCTCGCAATCCCGGCACAGAGCCGTTCCAAAAAAAGCCGGTCCTCTTCGTTAAAAGCATTTTTCGTATGGGAATCAATGTCCAGTTCGGCGACAAAGCGTCCGTTCTTCAAAATAGGTACCACGACCTCAGATTTGACATCGAGACTACAGGCAAGGTAATTCGATTCATGACTAACATCCTGAACCAGGAGCGTTTTGTGCGTCAGCGCCGCCTGCCCGCAGACACCCTGTCCGAACCCGATACGCACATGCTCCGTCGGCGCCCCCCGATATGGTCCGAGTTGCAGAATCTCATCTTCATCATCCGCAAGGTAAAAGCCAACCCAGTTGTAATAAGATACCCTTTCAACCAGCTCATCACAAATCTGCTGCAATTTTTCATCCCGGGAGCGCCCCGATTTAAGAATGTCCCCGAACCATTTTATATCTTTTGAATTTACCATACTTTCTATGAAAATCTATATCTTAATAAAAATCCTTTTGCGATATAAAATATCACAAATGAGCCAGTATATGACGATCAGGGTAATCGCAAACAGCAGCGATCCATCAATCAAACTGCCGCCGGAGAGGGGTACAAAGACCCGCTCAAACAGCCAGCTTTTCAGCGTGATGACTTTTCCCGCGGCGTCGTGCCAGCGGACCAGGTAAACCAGCGCCTTCGCCACCAATCCGGAAAAGACAAAGATAAACAGTGGATTCGCTCCGAATACCACCAGCGGTTTTGTCCATTGCTTATAGCCCAGCACATCAATAAACAGAATCGCAAGCCCCAGAACAATCATCGCCAAGCCGCCGGTATACAGGACATAAGAACTAGTCCAGATGGGCTTGCCAATGGGAAAGAATAGCCCCCAGAACAGACCGGCGATGGTAAACAGTATCCCCCGCAGCAGCATCTTTTTGACCAAAATCTTCTGGTCGCTTTCAGCCCGGATCATACTCCCGGTAAAATATCCGAAGATCACGGTGACAATTGCCGGAATCGTACTGAGGATACCTTCGGGGTCAAAGGGCATACCGTATCCATGATAGACATGCTTCTCACCCAAAATCCACAAATCGAAGCGCCGGGCTAAGGTACTTTCAATCGCATAACCGCCGGTCGCTGCCAGCAACAGCCAATAAAAAACCAGCATGCCACCCGCAATTCGAAGCACCTGTTTCCTCTCCAGGGTTAAAACCATGACGGATGCAATCCCGTAACACAAAGCGATACGTTGCAGAACGCCGGGGATCCTCAGCTCCGTAACTATTTCCGCAAAACCGTCCACCGGTCGAAGAATATTCAGCCCGAGTCCGATGCCGAAGATCAGAAGCATCCGGCGCAGGATTTTTTTTCCGGCTGCGGCGGTCATTTTGTGATCAAATTTGCTGAAAGAAATCCACATCGCGACACCGACAATAAACAGAAAAAAAGGAAACACCAGATCCGTGGGCGTGCATCCGAACCAGCTGGCATGTTTCAGGGGCGCATAGATGTGCGACCAGCTGCCCGGGTTGTTCACCATAATCATCAGGGCTATCGTAGCGCCCCTGAAAACGTCCAGCGCCACCAGCCGTTTCGATTTCTGCTCCTTTAGTAAATCCGCCATAATTCCCTCACGTTTTCAAATTTTTTAAAACGCCCTCAGCTGCCAGAATTCCCGTTACCGCCGAATAGATAATTCCCCGGCTGTGCCCGCTGGCATCGCCCGCTACAAAGAAATTTTTAATATTGGTTTCCATATCGGGAGTCACTTTATATTTCGTATCGTAAAATTTGATTTCCGGCGCATACAACAGCGTACTGTTAGACTCCAGCCCGGAAATAATGTGATTCAAAACGCTCAAGCCCTCCATCAGGTTGGTGACGATCCGTTGGGGAAACGCCATGGCAATATCACCCGGAGTCACATCGGTCAGGGTCGGCGTCACCGCGGATTTCCCGATCCGGTCCCAGGTGGAACGGCGCCCGTTGACAAAATCCCGCAGCCGTTGCAATATCGGCTTGCCACCCCCGATTGTCGTTGCCAAACGGGCAATGTCGCGCCCGTATTTGGTAGTATCTTCCACCGGATCGGTGAGCGTCACCCGGGACAGCAGCGCAAAATTGGTGTTCCCGGTCTTGGAATCCCGTCTGGCATGACCGTTTACCAGCACAAAATCATCAAATTCCTCCTTGACAATGTAGCCGTTTGGATTAGTGCAAAAAGTCCGCACCAGGTCGTCATAGGATTTTGTATAGAGCCGAAACTTGGCATCGTACATGACTTTGGCGATTGCGGCATAAATATCGGCGGGAAATTCGACCCGGATGCCCACATCAATCGGTCCGTACATGTTTTCAATATTCAGCTTTTTGGCTTGCTCCCGGAGCCAGTAGGCGCCGGCACGTCCGGGTGCCGCGATCACTGCGCGGCTTGCAAGTGTTTCGTTATCGCCTTTTAACCGGAAGGTTTCACCTTTCTGTTCGATGGAGAGAATTTGGAAATTGACCTTAAACCTGATGCCCCGCGCCAGTAACCGTTTATAAAAATGATCCGTAACCACGTGCAGGCGATCGGTCCCGATATGGCGCTGTTTGGCATAGATGAAATCCACTCCCACCGAATGTGCCATTCGCATGAGGTCCTGAAGTGACTTTCCGTCGGTACCCGAATATCCACCCTCAACACCGATCTCGGTAAAAATTGCGTCAATTCTTTCAATGTAACGTCCCACTTCAGACGCGGTCCGTCCGAAACTCTGGGGATCGCCGCCGATCCGATGCGTCAGATTCAGTTTCCCGTCGGAAAAGGTCCCGGCGCCACCGATTCCATAATTCATATCCCGGCGCTTTTCGGGCTCGCTGCCGCGGTCCACCACCAGAACATTCAGCCCGGCATCCGCCAGACGGTCGGCGGCAAACAGCCCCGCTGATCCCGCCCCAATCAGCAACACATCATATACTTCCTGCATTTCAATCCAGCCAAAATGAACTGTTAAAATAACCTGACAGTTTAATACGTTTCACCCTAATTTTCCATGAAAAATCTGCTCCGGGACAGATTTTTTGATAAATACTTCCCAAAAAGGCTGGATTCGTTTATATTATTCCCGCATGGGGAAAATGTACTGTCTCACGTTCGTAAATGACTTTCGTTAAATAAACCGTTCTCCGGGGAATGATTCCTCCGGAAAATATTCTCTTTTACAGTGCAAGAGCCCGGGTAAAACAGTCCCTTGAAAAAATCTCTGGAATATCCAATCAGCGGTTATGCAGCTAAGAAACAAATCAGCAGCCCCAAATACCAACCCCGAAATTGACCGTCTGCTGAAAATCGAACAGCGTTACACCGCCTTTGTCAACAATAGTAGCGACGGCGTCTGGTGTTTCGAAACCGATCATCCGCTGCCGATTGCTCTACCGGAAGCGAAAATTATCCGGAACATCCTCGATAAAGGAATTCTGGTGGATTGCAATCTCGCCTTCGCTAAAATGCACCAGCACAATTCAGTAAATGATTTAATCGGGACACCTTTACATAGTTTCATCTCATCTTCCGAACCACAAACCCGGATGATTTTGAAAAATTTTATCCGCGGCGGCTTCCGGTTGAACAACATCGAATATCGCCATCCTTCGAAAACCGGACCGGAAAGGGTATACATTCTCAATCTGTATGGAATTCTCGAAAACGACTGCCTCGTCCAAGCCTGGGGCATTCAGCGCGATATTACCAACCAGTACCGGGCTCAGGAAAAATTGAAAAAAAGCGAAAATCGCTATCGTAACATCTTTGACTACGCCTTCGATGCCATCTTGATCGAGTCACTGGACGGTCAGATTTTCGCCGTCAACAAACGTGCCACCGAAATGCTGGGCTACAGTCAGGCGGAGTTTTTGAACATGACCATCCACCAGCTGATTCCGGAAGATTTTAAGGCAAAATTACCCAATTTGACCGACCGCCTGAAAGCGGAAGGGGTTGTCGTATTTCAGGCACAAAACCGTCATAAAAACGGCCATCTGATTGACGTGGAAATCTGTACCAAACTCCTAAGCGAAGAGGAACATAATCTGGCACAGGTCTTTGTCCGGGACATCAGCCAGCAGAAATTTTTTCAGGAACAAATCCAATCGCTCTCGGCACAAATCGAACAGTTTAGTCGAATATCGGCGGATATCATCACTATTACCGATGAAAAAGAGCTGTTTCAACGGATCAGCAACGCCATTGTGGAAATCTCCGATTTCAGCCGGGTGCTCTTCTACACTTTCAAGGATACGCCGCCCTACCGGGTTATTCTGGGACATGTCGGGCTGTCCGCCGCGGCATTGAGCCGCATCTCAAAAGCCGATGCGCCCAGGGAAAAATATCTTACCCTGTTTGAGAAAGGACGTCGGCTCGGCAATCAGTCCTGCTATATTCCGCACACTATGAAACATCTGGTCGGTCAATACGCCGTGGACTACGGAAAACGGGAATATTCAGCTCAAACCGGCGGATGGCACCGGGAAGACAATCTGCTGGTAGCCATGAAAAACAAGTCAGGCGAATTGATCGGCATGATTTCGCTGGATGATTCTAAAAGCGGACTGCGACCGAACGATGAGACTGTCAGACCTTTGGAACTGTTTGCCAATCACATTTCCCAGATTCTGCATTTGAAACAGTTGGAAGAGGAGCGCCACAAAATCGAAGAACAGTTTCAGCAGTCCGAAAAGCTGCGCGCCCTCGGCGAAATGGCGGGCGGCGTCGCCCACGATTTCAACAATGTCCTGAGTGCCATTCTGGGTAGAGCTCAACTGTTGAAACGGGACGTCAATGATCCGGAAATGATCCACGGACTGGAGATCATTGAAAAGGCGGCGATGGACGGCGCCGCCACTGTCAGGCGCATTCAGGAATTTACCCGCCTGCGTAAAGACCAGGATTTTAACGTTATCAGTATTAACGAAATAATCCGGGATTCCATCAAATATACCCAAACCCGCTGGAAAAGCGATGCCGACGAACGAGGTATTAAATACAGTATTAAAACAGATTTTCAAACCGAACCGCTAGTCCTGGCAAACGGCTCGGAAATGCGCGAAGTCTTTACCAACATAATTCTCAACGCCATCGAAGCCATGCCCGCGGGCGGCTTGATCACCTGCCAAACAGTCACAATGAACGAAACCGTTCATGTCATTATCAGGGATACGGGATGTGGTATGGACAGCCGTACCCTGAAACGCATTTTCGATCCTTTCTTTACGACTAAAGGTGTCAAGGGCACCGGGCTGGGACTCAGCGTCAGCTTCGGGATTATTCACCGGCATAACGGGACAATTGATATCAGCAGCGAACCCGGAGAGGGTACCACGGTGTCAATCAGCCTGCCCCGTTATTCCCAAAAGCAACCAAGGGTACAGGAAGAATCCCGGAAAAGGCCCCGAACAATCACCACGGGTTTGTCTGCTAAAATCCTGGTGGTGGATGACGAAGAAGACCCACGGATTTTATTAAAAGATATTCTGGAAATGTATCAATATCAGGTGCTGACCGCCGAATCCGGCGCGGCGGCTCTGGAGATTCTCGAAAAGGAGCCGGATATCCGGATCATCTTTTCTGACCTCGGCATGCCGGATATGTCGGGCTGGGAGCTGTCCAAAGCCATCAAGTCGCGTTTCCCGGAATCCATTGTCGTCTTCATCACCGGCTGGGGAACGCAACTGAACCAAAAGCGCCTGAGCGAATGTGGAGTGGAGCACGTCATTGCCAAACCATTTCAGGTAGACCAGATCAAAAACCTTGTTTTGGATTATGTTCATTTGACCGGGCGCGGTTAAAATTTCAGCTACTATTTTGTTTTTTTGCCAAAAAGAACCAATATTATGGTGTTGGCAATCGTTTTGGAGTGATTTATGGCGGCAATCTTAGTTATTGATGATGATAAATATATCCGCAGCAGTTTTGAAGACCTGCTGATCCCCGTTGGACACGACGTCGTTGCCCTAATGACCGCCGAGGACGCCCTTAACTATCTGCAAAAGGATGAACCCGATCTTATTTTCCTCGATCTGAAACTGCCCGGCATGGACGGTCTCTGTTTTCTGAAAACGCTGCGCCAGCGAAAATTTAATATCCCCGTAGTCGTGATCACCGGACACGCCAATGTTGACACCTCCGTCCAGGCGATGAAACTGGGCGCCACCGATTACATCTGCAAGCCGTTCAATATAGACGAACTGCTGATAATCGTGGATAAAATTGTATCGGAAAAGCAGCGGGATGAACAGCTGGAATATTTTCAGAAACAGAGAGAGGCGATTTTCGGATTCGGCGATATTATCGGCAACAGCAAACCGATGCAGGAGGTTTTCCGGTTCATTCAGCAGGTTGCCGCGACCCCCAAAACAACGGTTCTGATTCGGGGCGAAACCGGCACCGGTAAGGAGCTCGTTGCCCGGGCGATTCACTTTAAAAGCGACCGCGGGAACAAGCCCTTTATCGAAATTAACTGTTCCGCCTTTCAGGAAACACTGCTGGAAGCGGAGCTTTTCGGCTACGAACCCGGCGCCTTTACCAACGCCAGCCACCGTAAAAAGGGATTGCTGGAACTGGCGCATCACGGCTCCTTTTTTCTGGATGAAATCGGTGACATGGCACCCGGACTGCAGGCAAAAATTCTAAAGGTTCTCGAAAAACAGACTTTCCGGCGGGTCGGCGGAACTAAAGAGATCATGGTGGACACCCGAATCATCAGCGCCTCTTCCCGCAACATCGAGCAGTGTATCGCGGAGGGCAGCTTCAGGGAAGACCTCTATTACCGCCTGAATGTCGCTTCGATTACTCTGCCCCCTTTGCGGGATCATAAAAAAGATGTCCTGCTGCTGGCAAGACACTTTCTGAAAATTTATAACGCCGAATTTAAAAAGAATATCCGCGACATATCGGAACCATTGCAGGAAAAATTAGTCAGCCACAGCTGGCCCGGCAATGTCCGCGAATTGAAAAATATCATCGAGCGGGCAGTCCTCTTCGAAGAGGGAGAGCTGTTAACCGGAAAAAATATCAGTCTGTCCGAGACGAGCACCCAAATACCCAAAGACCCGGCGCAAATCACAATCCCCGAGCAGGGTATTTCCCTCTATGACATCGAACGCTCCCTCATCATCCAGGCACTTCACAAAGCCTCCTACAATAAAACCAGGGCATCGAAACTCCTGAAGATTTCCCGGGAAACCTTGAAATACCGTTTGAAAAAATACAAAATAAAGCCCTAGCTTCTCACGTGGTTGATATGACCCGTTTTTCAAACCGAAAAAGTTCAAATAATCCAAAAATGACTTTCCCACTTATCCGGTTTTTCCTGAAGAGTGTGCTCTATATCATAATTTTCGATATTTAGTCTATATAAAACAACTATTTAATATTAATCACTTCGTTCTGCAAGATTTTTCATGTATATTGGTATGTATTTTGTAAAAGTGTAAGCGAATTGGTAATGGTAAACAAAATCTCGTGAGGTATGTTATGAAAACGAAAAGACAAGTTGCAGTGATTGGTCTCCTGGTTTTTGCTGCCGCCTTTCTGGTGACGGGTTGCAGTGAAAACTCAATTTCCAGTCCCGGTGATCCGGTCCAGGCTGTCGGGATTCATGTGGATGATATCCAGTGGATTCCAGCCAAGCCCGAGTTCGCCGAAAAGTTTACCGCTCTAAAAAAATTCGTCGTAGATGGTAAACTAATCACCGCATCTGAGGGGGGTGTCGTCGGCGGACCTCAGACTTACAACAACAGCGTCAATTTCCCACCCAACGCGGTCAATGAAGACACCTATGTGACCGTTGAAGTAAAACAGAGTAAACGTAAATTTTTCTATGTTGAATTTCTGCCCAGCGGAAACTTCAACGAATTGGTTGAGGTTACTCTCTCATGGGCGCACCTGGATTTGGAAGCGGAGAATTTGATCGAGAGCCTGAAAGTTTACTACAGTCAGGACAACGGCAGATATTGGTTCCCGGCTGAGGTGGAAATGCTCATTGATCCCGATTTGAAAACCGCCACTTTCAAGATTGACCACTTTACTCGGTATGGTTGGGGAATATAAGCAGAATCACATGTTCTGTGGGGATAAAAATAATGTTAACTGTGAGCGAGAAAAATGAATAAACAATTTTTATTCGACGTTCTCAAGTTGGCAGAGGAACATTGTGGTTCTGACTTTACGCGCAAGCTGCTCGAAATCCGTACCGAGAGAGAACGAATTTTAAACAATGTGTGGAAAAAAGAGCCGCTGCCGGAAGATCTGTCAACCTATCAGAAAGAGTTGATCCTGCGTGATATCGATTTTGATACAATCGTTTATCACTCAAAAAAATGTTTACACAAAGAAGGTTTTAACAAATTCCAATACGACATTGCTGAAGCCGCTATTAATCATGGTGAATTTCAAAGAGCCAGGAAACTATTAAAC
>Ga0209614_1000274_pt1 | contig 47375 bp, 40 predicted proteins | sample BlaSprsedimmetaG_FD_185484 | JGI IMG/M metagenome (GOLD analysis project Ga0209614, IMG submission 185484) | Hot spring sediment bacterial and archeal communities from California, USA to study Microbial Dark Matter (Phase II) - Blank Spring... ...
CCGTGACGAAGTCACGAGGCTGCTTCAGGAATCACCGAGTATGCTCGATTCATCTCTGCGGAAAGTGCTGAGAAAGCGATTGAATGCAGATATTCCAAAGAATAGACTGCCTGATGAGAATTTTTAGATAACCGGGTCGAACGATCAAGGAGGATTTCATGCAGAACAAGATGCTGGAACGATTTTTCTGGTATGTCAAGATGGACACACAGTCCAGTGAAGATGCCGGAGACAATTATCCGAGCACAGAAAAACAGAAGGAACTGTCCGGGCTGCTCGTTGAAGAGCTCAAGGGAATGGGAATCAAAGACGCCGAAATGGACCGATACGGATACGTGACGGCCACCCTGCCTGGAAACCTTCCTTCGGATCAGCTTGACAGGGTCCCGGTAATCGGATTTCTGGCCCATGTCGACACCTCACCCGAGGTTTCGGGAAAAAACGTCCTGCCGGTCGTGCATTCCCATTATCAGGGAGGCGATATCGTTCTTCCGGGAGACAAGACACAGGTGATCACGGAAAAGGACAATCCCGAACTGAAGAAGTATATCGGATCGGACATCGTGACATCGGATGGAACCACCCTGCTCGGCGCGGACAACAAGGCCGGTATCGCGGAGATCATGACAATGCTGGAATATTTCCTCCACCATCCGGAGATCAAACACGGAACCGTGCGCGTCGCTTTCACTCCGGATGAAGAAGTCGGCATGGGAACCCGGTATTTTGATGTCAAGAAGTTCGGAGCCGATTTCGCCTACACCGTGGACGGCGAGAAAGCCGGCGAGATCGAGAACGAAACATTCAACGCGGCTACGGCTGTGTACACCATTCGGGGGGTTAATCTCCATCCCGGGTATGCCAAGGGAAGAATGGTCAATGCCATACGCGCCGCGGGTGAGCTCATCAAATCCCTGGAAGCGGATCCCTCTCCGGAAACTACGGAAAAAAAGGAGGGATACCTGCATCCCTATGTGCTTCAGGGCGGTGTCGAAGAAGTGACTTTGAAGGTCCTGATCCGGGATTTCGAAGAGAAGGGGATGGATGAGAAAGCCGACCGCCTCGAACTGCTCGGAAAACAAACGGCCCAGAAATTTCCGGGTGCGGATATAGAGCTTAAAATCACTCAGTCATACAGGAATATGCGCTACAAACTCGATGAGGCTCCCCGGGCGGTGGAATACGCCCTGGAAGCGGTGAAAAAAACGGGACTGAATCCGCGGCTTCACAGTATTCGCGGAGGAACGGACGGGGCCCGTCTGTGCTATGAGGGTCTGCCCACTCCCAACATATTCACCGGAGGCATGAACTTCCACAGCAAACTGGAATGGATTCCCGTGGAGGCCATGGACAGGGCCCTGCAGACCCTCATCAATCTCGTCCAGATCTGGACGGAGCGCAGTCTCGACAAGGAAAAGTAAGTGATTTCGGAAAAGAGGAAGGGGACGGCTGTCATTTGAATACAGGCTCCTGGAAGCATCGGAAAGCGTTTCAGAAGCGCCTCTCCGCCTGGTATGACCGGTCGCATCGGCCGCTGCCCTGGCGAAAAACAAACGATCCCTACAGAATCTGGGTCTCTGAAATCATGCTTCAGCAGACTCAGGTGAATACAGCCGTGGATTACTATGAGAGATTCTTTGAACGGTTTCCCACCGTGGAATTGCTGGCTTCGGCCGAGCCGGATCAGGTGATGAAATCATGGGAAGGTCTGGGCTATTATTCCAGGGCACGGAATCTCCACAAAGCGGCCAGACTCGTGGTTCAGGAAGGAACCGGTATACCCGACACGGCTCAGGAGCTTATGCGGCTTCCCGGTATCGGACGATACACGGCCGGAGCCATTGCCAGCATCGCTTTCGGCAGACGGACTGCGGTTCTGGACGGCAATGTCATCCGTGTCTTGACGCGGCTTTTCCATGTGACGGACAATGTCTCGTCGAATTCCGTCAGGGAGCGGCTCTGGAACATGGCGGACGGCTTGCTTCCGGAAACCCGGGTCGACCGGTTCAATCAGGCTCTCATGGAGCTGGGCGCTCTTGTCTGTCGGCCCAGGCCTGAATGCTCCGAATGTCCGGTCTCGGATTTCTGTGAAGCACGTAAGCTCGGCATTCAGACCGAGCTTCCGGTGAAACCCCCGCGAAGAGCCGTTCCGCACGTGGAAGTGACCGCGGGAATCATATGGAGAGATAAACGACATTGTCTCATCACGCTGCGACCGCCGCATGGTCTGCTGGGCGGTTTATGGGAGTTCCCGGGCGGAAAGCGGGAGGGCGATGAGCCTCTGGATAAGTGTCTTATTCGGGAGATTCGGGAGGAGCTGGCTGTTGAGGTTGAACCCGTGAAACGGTTCTGCATTGTAAACCACGCGTATTCCCATTTTCGGATCACGCTGCATGTTTTTCACTGCCATTTCGAGGGCGGAACAATTCAGTGCCGGGGAGTGGACGATTTCCGCTGGGTGACCGTGAAGGATCTCGACCGATACGCGTTTCCCGCGGCCGATCGTAAAATCATTGACCGTTTAAGGAATGAAGGAGGATATCCATGAAGATCATTCATTATAAAGACATCGACGCGGCGCCGGTTACGGTTCAGGGCGCCGAGAAAGTCACCATACGCTGGCTGATTGCCGCGGAAGACGGGGCACCGGGTTTTGCCATGCGTCTCTTTGAAATTCAGCCTGAAGGGCATACGCCGCTGCATATTCATGACAGCGAGCATGAAGTTTTTATTCTTGCGGGCACGGGTACGGTCTGGAAGGAAGGCGAGGAAGCGCCGGTCGGTCCCGGAACCGCGATATTTGTGCCTTCCGGCGAGAAACACTGTTTTTTCAACAGGGGTAAGGATGTGCTTCGGTTTCTTTGTATGGTGCCGGTTGAGCAGTAAATCAATGAAACAGTTCAGTGCGGCGTGTGGTCGCACTGAAAAGGTTCTTGATTCTCGCGATTATAGAGGCTTTTCGATGAGGCAGTTGTATCGATTCAAATGGGTGTTCGCTCTTTTCTGCTTCAGTCTGTGTGTCTCGGGCATCAGCCGGGATCGACCGAAAATCGGCCTGGTTCTTTCCGGAGGCGGAGCCAGGGGATTCGCCCATATCGGCACACTGAAGATGATCGATTCGCTTCAAATTCCCATCGATTATATTGTGGGCACCAGCATGGGCGGTATTCTCGGGGCTTTGTATTCGACCGGGTATACCGGAGAACAGCTTGAACAGCTGGCCCTTCGCAGCGACTGGGAAGAGATCTTCACAGATCGTCCGGGGCGCTCTTTGATGCCCTATTTTCTGAAAAAGGAGACGGAGCGCTACCAGATGGAATTCGTGTTTCGAGGGCTGATCCCCATACCGGCCAGCGGTCTCGTTTTCGGTCAGAAAGTGGTGCTTATGCTCTCCGGTCTGTTGTATCCCTATGAGTCCGTTCAGGATTTCGACGATCTGCCCATTCCTTATCGGTGTACGGCCGTCAATCTGAGAAACGGCAATGAAGTGATTCTGTCCGGCGGCAGCCTGGTCAGGGCTGTTCGATCCACCATGTCGATCCCGACGCTTTTCAGCCCCGTAAAATGGGGTGATTCCCTTCTCGTTGATGGAGGATTGATCAACAATCTGCCTGTGGATGTGGCCAAGGCAATGGGCGCAGACCTGATTATCGCTGTTGATGTCGTGGGTCCGAATCATGAGACGGCTGAACTGGTATCGGCCGTCGATGTGCTCAGCCGTTCGATCTCGATTCTGGGGATTGAACGATGGAAAAAGAACAGCCCTTTGGCCGATGTATTGATTCAGCCCGATCTAAAGGGTTTTTCAATCCTCGATTTCTTCCCGGACAGAATTCGAAGAATCATCGAACGGGGAGAAACCGCAGCCAGGGAATGTCTGGCGGATATTGAGAAGATAAAACGCGAACACGGTCTCATGCGGTTCGTCGATCCGGATACGCTTCCCATGAAAGTTAATCCGAAGATATTCGACATTGAAGTCACGGGGTGTATCACGCTGAGCCCCGAAGAGATCATCAGAAACCTGAAAATCCGGACAGGCGATATTCTCGATCTGGAATATCTGAAAGACACAGCAGGAGAGATGAAACAGCGCGGTCTGGTCGAAGACATTCATTATGAGGTGATTCCCCTGTCCGACCGGGAATGCCGGCTTTTTCTGCGTGTTTTGGAACATTCACGGCCCATGATTCACGGGATCACCATTCAGGGCAACGAGAAGCTTCCCTTCTCGTTCATCTACAGGCTTCTGGAGATCGAACCCGGAACCCGACTCGATATAGACCGGCTGAATCAAAAGATCATGGAGATATACGGGCTCGATTATTTCGAAACCATTTTCTACGATGTCGAGCCGGCGGGCAGAGGCCGTGTGCTTCTTCATTTTCAAGTGAAGGAATTGCCGGACAGCAGATTGAAAATGGGAATTCGGTACGATGGTTACCATCAGATGGTTATGGCCTTGAATGTCGTAAGCAATCATTTTATCGTGCCCGGGACGCGATCGGAACATGAGCTTCAGATCGCGGGACTGACCCGGTTTCATTCGAGGACCTATTATCCAGGCCGAACCCTGAAAATGCCTCTCTATCCGTTCGTCCAGACCTTTTTTAAGAGCATTCCCGTGTCCCTGCATAATGAAAGGGGCAAGCGCGTGGCCGAATACCGGGATCGGGGCGGAGGAGCAGGAGCCGGTCTCGGGTTTCTGCTCTCACGCGGCTGGAACGCCGAGATCGGATATGAGGTCGAATGGATGGGCATTCGTCCGGTTGTGGATTATTCGGATCCCCGTTTAATCGACCGCCGGAATGTTCGTATCGGAAAATGGCTGTACCGCATGGATCTGGATTATCTGGACAGGCGGCTCATTCCGGAAAAGGGGCTGCATGTGCATGCCGAATATGAGAACGCTTCGGAACGTTCTTTGTCCAACATCGATTATTACCGGATGGTCCTCTGGGGCCGTTTCTATATTCCGGTTTACAGCCGACTGACATGCGGACTGGCCGGGTATTGGGGCCGGCTGTCCGACGACGCGCCCGTTTACAAATATCACAATGTAGGCAGGCCCGAATGGTTTCTCGGGGCGGGGTATGATCAGATTATGGGACACAGGCTCGAGCTGATTCGGGGCGAGCTGCGCGCCGAGGTCAGGAAAAACCTGTACTTCAGTCTCATCGGCACGGTTTGCTGGAACGCCCGCTTCAACACGCCGGCACTGAACTATGAGGCGGCGAAACTCTATGGAGCAGGTGCGGGTCTTCTGTTTTATACACCGCTGGGTACAGCGGAGTTTTATCTGGCCCGGGGTCCGGGTGATCTTACCCGCTCGAAACCAACGGAAACTCGAATCTTTATTCGGATTGGAACCGGATTTTAAAATCGGTTATCCATTAGGAACGTTTTCATGGCTTTTGGAAAAGGATATTTTGATGCGGCTTTCTGCTCATGGAAGAAAAAATGCAAACACTTCCCGAAACGGGAAGGCTCCGGATCCGGCTTGCAACTGGAACCTTGAGGATCTCTATCCTGACAAGCGGGTCTGGGAAGAGGCGAAGAAGCGACTGAAAGAGCGGTTGAGTACGCTGGAAACCTGCCGCGGCCGCCTGCGCGATGCGGAAACCGTCAAATCATGCCTCGATTCCCTGTATGAGATGACTCAAACGGCTCATCGTCTCATGAGCTACGCATCCATGAAGTCGGATGAAAATACTCGTGACGCCGAATCTCGCGCAATGAAACAGGAGATGGATGAAATCATGACCGCTCTGGCGGCGGCCTCCTCATTTATCGAGCCCGAACTGCTGTCTTTGGATCTGCAAAAGATTCGGGCGATGATGAGGCGAAAAGATTTCTCTCCTTACCGAATGATGTTTCGGGATCTTCTCCGCCTGAAGCCCCATACGCTTTCGGTTCAGGAGGAGAAGATACTGGCAGAGGCGGGCCGGTTGTCTCCGGTATTCCATGACGCTTTTTCCGTTCTCAGCTATGCGGACATGGACTATCCGTTGATTCGCCTTCATGATGGAGAAAGAGTCAGACTCGATCAGGCGGCCTATGCCAGACTGCGTTCGAGAGCTCACCGGGGAGATCGGGAAAGAGTTTTTCAAACCTTCTGGAGAAGATTCGGACGGTATCAACGAACCTTCGGGGTTCAGTTGAACGGGCATATTCAGAAAAACATCTTCTTCAGCCGGGTCAGAAACTATCCTTCCACTTTGCATCACGCCCTGGACAAGGACCATATACCGGTTCGGGTTTTTCAAAGGCTTATCGAACAGGTTCATGAGGCATTGCCCCTTTTTCACCGTTATCTGCGAATCCGGCAAAGGATGCTGAAAGTTGAAAAACTGACTTATTTCGATCTGTACGCGCCGGTGGTGCCGAACCTCGAACTCAAGTATACGTACGAACAGGCCTGCGCGCTGATTCTCGACGCGCTGGAGCCGCTTGGAGAAGAATATACCCGTGTCATTAAAACCGCTCTGAACGGCAGATGGATCGACCTGTATCCAAAGGAGGGGAAACGATCAGGAGCTTATTGCAACGGCAGCGCGTATGACGTGCATCCCTATATTCTGATGAATTTCAACGGCAAATATCAGGATGTATCGACACTCATTCATGAACTGGGACACGCGATGCACAGCTTCCTGTCCAACAGGGAACAGCCCTATCCTCTGTCCGATTATTCCATTTTTGTCGCAGAGGTGGCATCCACGCTCAATGAATCCCTTCTGGTCAGGGCACTCATGAAGAAAGCCGACAGGAAAACGCGTCTGACGCTTCTTATGGAAATCCTGGACACCATGAAGGGAACGCTGTTCCGGCAGACAAAATTTGCCGAATTCGAGTATCTCCTGTACACCACCGCCGAGAAAGGAGAAGCCCTGACAGGCGAGAGAATCACCCGGTTGTACGCGGGCATGCTCAGGAAATATTACGGTGATGAAGCGGTATGCCTCATTCCGGAATATATGAACGCCGAATGGTCCTTTGTGCCTCATTTTTATTACAATTACTATGTGTATCAATATGCGACCTCCTTGACAGCCACTTTGTCGCTGGTCGATTCAGTGGCTGAAGGGGACCGGCAGGCTGTCCGCCACTACATCACATTTCTTTCATCCGGCGGTTCCGGGTATCCCGTGGAGCTGCTTCGCCGGGCCGGAGTGGACATGAATTCGCCTGAACCTTTTCAGAGAACCATGCGTCTCATGACACGAACCATGGATGAAATCGAAGATCTGCTGGGCAAAAGGAAATGATCGGAAGAGACCTTTTAGAAAAAGGGAACCTACAATCCGGCTTCCCGTATTTTTCGCTTCAGCTCCGCGATTTTATCCAGAAACCTTTTATTTTGGGGATCAGAGGCCAAAAGGGTTTCATAGACTTCCAGGGCCTTGTCGAATTGACCCTGAGCGGCGAAAATATCACCGAGTGTAGTGCTTACGATTTTCTTTTGTGAAGAAGGCCTGGTTGAAGATTTGGCGGGTTCTGAAGGCGTCTTTTCCTCCGGCGTAGTCTCGGCCGGAGTTTCTGAATCGGATTGATTCTCTCCCAGTTCCTGAATCGTTTCAATAATTTCATTTTCCAGTCCCGGGTCACGATACGGCGCCTGGTGTTCGCTCTTTTCTTCCTCGATGCCTTCTTCCAGGATCGATTCTTCCCATGCCACTGGTTCTGTGGTCTCTTCTTTGATGGATGCGGAGGGCGCATCGTCGCTTTCTTCTTCTGTCTTTAAGGGAGAAAATATCAAATCGTCTTCAGGATCGAAAAGCCGGTCTTCGGCAGGTCCGGTTGGGCTTTGCGTGTCGGATAGTTCGGATTCCGGTTCAGCTGTTTTGTCTTCTAAATCAAAAAGGGGTTTCTCTTGATCATCCGATATATTTTCGATGTCCAGAAGGAGATCCGGTTCGTCGGAATCATCGGTTTTCTCGGAGGCGTTTTCAGAAACCGGGGATTCATCAAGGGGCTCCTGAATTTCAATGTCGCCGGATTTTTCCTCGCCGAATGAATCGGACAGGCTCATCTCTTCAAGATTAAAATCATTCAGCGAATCATCCGCCGAGGGTGTGGCAGGCGGTTCCGATCCGGTTGAGGGTTTTTCCAGTTCTATATTGAACACCTCTTCCAGTTCAGCCGTCCATGGTTTCTCTTCCGCAGCATTCTCGAAGCCTGTGGATGCATGTTCACTCAAGAAAGATGTTTCAAAAGGAGCCATTGTATCGATCATCTGCCGGACATCTTCGTCAAGCGGATCTGTTGAGAGAAGATTTCTGTAATGGATCAGCGCCTTGTTTTCCCAGCCCATTTGCGCCATGAGATCGCCCAGAATCTTATGAGCGGCCAGAAATGTTCGGTCATAGGTCAAAACTTTTTTAAATTCCGCTTCGGCTTTTTCGAAATCACCCTTGGCCATAAATGCTTTGCCCAGGACAAAGTTGCCCGTTATGTATCCGCTGTGGGCTTTGAGCCCTTTCAGGCACAGATTGATGGCCTCGTCGAACCGCTTCTCCTGCAGGTAAAGATCCGCCAGGCGGGCGAACACCAGGGCATTCGGGTTTTCACGTAGTTTTGCTTCGAGCTGCTGAACCGTATTTTGGCGATTCATGAATGTTCTTTCCTTTTACCAGGGCGCTCATTGGAGCCGGGACCTGAGTGGTACGAGAACAGGAGGAAGTATCCTGGTTTCTTTTCCAAAGCGGCCCTCGAGAGTTCGCGACAGGATTTCGAAGCGGCCGGAAGTGTTTTCCCGGACTGTTGACAGGAGCGCCTCGTCACTTAACACCTCAAAGTCATAGGATCCGCGTATTCCGAAATACCGGGCCGAAACACTCAGGTCACGGCCAAGAATGGTTTCCAGATTTGCGATTTCATCGCTTTCATGCACGAGCTGGTCGTTGGCGAGAACGCGTACGCGCTTGTCTGCAGTCATGGTCATGCCCAGGCGGACAAGTGTTATCTCTTCGGCATCGAGCAGCGCTGAATACCCCGTGGATTGGGAATCGAGCAGAAACCAGTCTGAATTCAAGTCATCGTATAAAAAGGCCAGAAGCGCCCAGTTGTTCGGCCGGCCGGGCAGAACGGCAAACAGATAATTGGTCACCGCCGGATAACCGGCATCGTTTACGTTGAAGAATATTCCGTAAAAATCGCTGGAATCCGGTATTCCGGAATAGGTTACAACGGCTTCCAGAGTGTATTCGGGACGGATGGCCTGATCGGGAATATGGGACAGGCTGGCGGTATATCCTTCGGTATTTCCCAGCATGTGCATGATTCCATCTTCGACTCGGGCGTCACAATAGGATTGAACCCAAAGATCGAGCGAGTCGGAGAAATTGTCGTAGAAAAATCCCTTAACCTCGATATCCTTTTCTGCCCGTGTGCTGTCCAGGCCGTCCGAGACGACGACCGCGATCGTAAAGATCCCCAATGAATCAGGGGCCGTCCACAAGACCGAGTCACGGAACACCTTGGTTTGGGAAACCGCGCTTTTAGCCATGGATTGGATATTCGAGAAAGCGCCGGCTTCACAATCCCACCGAAAGGACAGCCGGTCCTTTTTGTCATCTTCCACAGTAACCCATAAACGGGATGTCAGTCCAAAGCCCACGGCTTCGGGCACGGCTTTCAGATTGATGATGGAAGGGGGGGCGTTGAGTCCAGGTTCCGTCGAGTTTTTCTTTTGACAGGCCGTTATCAGCAAAACAGCGGGGATGAGCACGGCCAGGCACTTTTGCATCAGATTCATAAATACAGGCTCCATTGGCTCAATATCTTTTCGGTTGATCTTCTTCCGAATTTTAACTATCCCGACTTATTCATAAATAGAAAAGATAGGATTGAAAGTCGGGATAACCCGAATAATTCACGGAGCTGTTGAGAGTCAAATAAAATCATATAAAACAATGATTTTATTTGACTCATAATTCTATTTGTGAATTATTCAGGCTATAAACTATAATATAGAAAATATCATCCTGAATCACAAGTCATTTATGCACAGGCTCACCAATCAGAGACGATTCGATTGAGAACCTCCTGGGATATTTTTTCCAGGGCCTCGGTGATGCCCTGATCCCGGTTCCCCGGCTCATATATACCCCATTGGCTCACCTGACCTTCCCAAAGTACGCTTTGTTTCTTCAAATCCTCAAACACAATTTTAACCGTGATCGTTATACGGAAATCGGTGGCCTGTTCTTTTTGATCGTATTGTCCGGCTCGTTCCTGAACCTGCAGAATCGTTCCGCGCAGCACCGAATCGCCAGAACCGGGTGAAGCGATTTTAAGGGTGTTGTCATCGGTTATTGCCTGAATGAGCAGATCGGTAAGCTGCTGGCTGATTCCGTATTCCGCGGTATTGTCCTCAAGAAGGGGGATGGATACTGTATTCAAATGAGCGGGAAGCGATGATCCCGAGAATGAATAAATTCCGCATTCGGCAAACAAAAAAAGGCCGCCGATAAACAACAAATAAAATAGGATCCTATTCATTGATTCCATACTCCTTGATTTTCCGGTACAGAGTTCTCTCTCCGATGCCCAGGTCCCTTGAAGCTTTTTTACGGTTGCCGCTATGCCGCTCCAGGGCTTCCTGGACGGCCCTGGCTTCCAGAGATTTCAGCGTTTGGGGCCGGAAATCTTCTTCCGTCTCTTCAACGGAGATTTGCGAGATCGAAGGCAATTGAAGTCCCTTTGCGGAATGCTGAATGATCATATTTCGTATGTCTTCAACCGCCAGCCTCAGTTCCATGAGGGCGCGATAGATCAGTTCGCGTTCAGCCTGGTCGCTGGTCTTGTGCATCACCATGGGAAGAGAACGGGATTCGGAAGTCTGCTCGCCCAGATGGAACCGGATCTGGGCTTCGTCGATTGTGTCCTGTTTTTCTAAAATCAGAATTCGCTTCAGTATGTTTTTCAATTCACGGATATTACCGGGCCAGCTGTATTGTTCCAGAACCCGGAATGCTTCGGTCGTAAATCTTTTTATGGGGATATTGCTCTCGCTGCAGATCTGTCGAGATAAATATTCAGTCAGTTCACGGATATCTTCACGCCGGGCCCGTAGAGGAGGCACTGTGATCTTGACCGCGTTGAGCCGGTAAAAAAGGTCTTTTCTGAATTCTCCCTGGTGAACGGCTCTCTCCAGGTTCTTATTTGTGGCGGCCAGAACCCGAACATCGACTTTCTTAACGGAATGTCCCCCAACGGGCATGAATTCGTGGGTTTCCAGAACTCGAAGCAGATGCACCTGGGTTTCGAGCGGCATTTCACCGATCTCATCGAGGAAAAGGGTGGAGCCGTCAGCCAGTTCAAAATATCCTTTCCGGGTCTCAACCGCTCCGGTAAAGGCTCCGCGTGTATGGCCGAAAAGCTCGCTTTCCAGAATGCCCTGGGGAATTGCCCCGCAGTTGACTGTCATCATGGATTTGTTTCTGCGCCGGCTGTACGCGTGAATGGTTTGAGCGACCATCTCTTTGCCCGTGCCGCTTTCACCAACAATCAGTACGTTGATCTCCGTGGGTGCGACCTGGCGGATCGTCTCCATGAGCTGCAAGAAAACTTCGGAATGTCCGATCATGAGGTTTTGGTTTCTTTCTTCATTCATCGGATATCTCGTGGATCCGGAATTTGCAATGTGTCTCCGTCTTTCAGCCATCGGAACGAACCTTGAACGTTTCCCCGGGGTTTCGGTCTGGGAATGTGAACCGCGGCGGTTCGGTCGATTCCTTTGAGGCCGGCGAACCGATCGATATCTTCGATCGTGATATGGGTGGTTTCTGCAAGGAGCAGATAGATATCGCCAGTTTTCTCCAAATGGCTGAACGAAGGAATGTCGGACGTATACAGAACGGAATAATCCGGATGTTCATAAAAATGAAAACTGTATGCATCGCTTCCAATGCCCAGAGAACGGGCGGATACCGAAAGGGAATCAAGATGCCCGTTGCGAAGAGCCGTGAGATTTAAATCCGAATATTCCAAAACCGCGCCGTGTTCCAGGGGATGAAACAGGATGGGGAATGACCATCTCGCCGGATAAATTTGAAACAGGCCCAGAAAAAGCGTCATTTGACTGCAGATTCCGGAAGGCACACACACGATCAGCTTCTCTTTTCGCCCGTCCAGATGCATGCATTGCAGCAGCATGGGCAGCCCGCCCATGTGATCGGCATGGCTGTGGCTGATGAACACTGCGCTGAGGGTTTTCGGATCCAGCCGATAACGCACCAGCTGTCGGGTGACTCCTTCGCCGGCGTCGATCAGGAAGTTTGAATCTCCCGATCGTACGTGAAAAGCCGAGAAATGCCGGTTCGGGTCGATCATGCCGGAACCGGTTCCGAGAGCGGTCAGAATCATGGCTTCCAGCTCTTGAAATAATCGATTGTTTTTTTCAGGCCCTGCGCCAAATCGGTCCGGGGTGTCCATTGCATTTTCAGGGAGGCCTTTGATCCGTCGATCGCACTTCTTTTCTGTTCGCCGGGTTTGGCCGGACCGTGGTTTTCCGAAAATTGATTGCCTGTCAGATGATTGATCTGTTTAAAAAGTTCGTTGACGTCGGTCTCGTTTCCGGTTCCGATATTGAAGGTCTCGCATTCCGAATAATGAAGAGCGGACAGATTGGCGTTGACCACATCGTCGACAAACACGTAATCCCGCGTTTGCCGGCCGTCGCCGTTGATCACGGGATTCTCACCTGAAAGCAGCTTGTGGGCGAATATGGCGACCACTCCCGCTTCTCCCCTGGGATTCTGCCTGGGTCCATACACGTTGGCATATCGAAGAATTACATGTTCCAGGCCGAACTCTTTCAGATAGTAGTACAGATATTTTTCGGAGGTCAGTTTGGCAATACCGTAAGGAGAAACAGGGCGTGTCGGATGGGATTCATCACAGGGAAACGCTTCCTGTTCACCATAAATCGCGCCTCCGGTGGATGCGAAGATGAAACGTCTGACGCGGGTTCGCACACAATGCTGTAAAAGATTTAAAAGTCCCAGGATATTCACCCGGGCGTCGTAAACCGGATCCGATACGGACACACGGATATCCATCTGTGCTGCCAGATGATAGATCACATCAAAGGACTCCAAATCGAAAATCTTTCCGATCTCGTCATGACGGATGTCCATTAGATAGAAAGCGGCCTTGTCATTCACCTGATTCAGGCGGCCCATGCTGAGATTGTCGATGACCGCGACCCGGTGACCGTCCCGAATCAGGCTGTCGACCAGGTGGGATCCGATGAACCCGGCGCCGCCGGTGACTCCTATTTTCAAATTCGCCTCCTGTATCAGTTATTTACTCAGCTTCGATCACACGATTTTTTAATGTGCCCAATCCTTCGATGGTGATTTCAACGATATCACCTGCCTGTATGGGGGAAACTCCTTTCGGGGTTCCGGTGGCGATGATATCACCGGGAAGAAGGGTGATATGTCGGCTTATCTGCGCGATCAGAACGGGAACGGAGAAAATCATCTCCCTTGTGTTTGCTTTCTGCCGGATTTCACCGTTGACTCGGCATTCGATGTCCAGCTGCGGATTCTCGTCGATACGGTCGGCGGGCACCAGATAGGGGCCCATGGGACAAAAAGTGTCCAGACTTTTCGAACGAAACCAGGGTTTGCCCTGTTCGATATCCGTTTTCTGCAGGGTTCTGGCCGTTACATCATTCAGAATCGAATAACCCGCAACATGAGAAATGGCGGAACTCTCAGGCACGCGGGAGGTTTCCCGTCCGATGATTACCGCGAGTTCGGCTTCATGATCAACTCTTCCCACATCACGCGGGATGCGAATGTCGCTCTCATGGGCAAGCAGTGATGAAGGAGCCTTGCCGAAATACAGAACCTCATCGGGTATCGGGTGGTCCATTTCACGGGCGTGTTCCTGATAATTGCGGCCGATGCAGATGATCTTCGACGGCCGGGAGACGGGAATATCGATACGCGTGGAATCGGGAAGCACAAGAGATGTCCATTTTGATTGCACCCAGGAGTCACTGAGTACGGTTTCTATGAGTTCACCGGAGCACGTTCTCATTTCAACCATGACCTGAAGAAAAGTGACGGGAACAGGATTCTTGATTCCGCGTGCTTTCTGATAAATGCACAGAGCGGCTGTCAGGTTTAATTTCTTTTCCTTGTACTCAACCCCTACAACGGATTCATTTTCATCAGTCAAGGCGCTGAAGAGTTTCAATAGTGTTTCCTCCATGAATAAACCGGTTCTCAGAATAATAATTAACTTGCACGATTATTTCAAGAGAAATCTCGAATCAGACCGATAAAACTGAATCCAGCGTTATGGCACGTACCTGGCGATTAATGGTTTTTTCATTGACTTCTGCCAGGAAAATACATAATTTAACCATGGTAAAGAATCCTGAAAAGTTCACGGAACCACACAAAAGAAAGGGGGTTATTATGCGGCCGTGGTTATTTCTCGGTGGAATCCTCCTGGTGATGGGTGTCGTGAGTCTTCTAAACAGGGAGACGGCCATGCCTCAAAATGAAAAACCCATCCGGCAACGTCATGAGATGGTCGAGAGACAGATCATCGCGCGGGGTGTCAGAGATGAGGAGGTGTTGCGGGCGATGCGGAAAGTGCCTCGCCATCTGTTCGTTCCCGAATCATTTCGAAGACTGGCTTATGCCGATGAGCCTCTGCCCATCGGAGAAGATCAAACCATCTCCCAGCCCTATATTGTGGCATATATGACGGAAGCCCTGCGACTGAAGGGGGGTGAGCGGGTGCTGGAAATCGGTACCGGATCAGGCTATCAGGCGGCGGTATTGGCCGAGATTGCTGATTCGGTGTTCACCATTGAGATCGTTCCGGCTCTTGCAGACAGAGCGGCCGAGACATTGGCCGATCTGGGATACGACAATGTACGATGTCTGAAGGGCGATGGAACCTACGGGTGGCCGGAAAAAGCGCCCTTTGACGCGATCATGGTCACGGCGGCTCCACCTTCGATCCCTTCGGCTCTTTCTGAACAGCTGAAAGAGGGAGGGCGGATGATTATTCCGGTGGGAACCTGGTATCAGGAATTGATTCTGGTCACGCGCAAGAACGGAGCATTGCGCAAAGAGCGTCTGATACCGGTTCGTTTTGTGCCCATGACCGGGGACTCGCGTAAAAAAGAATGAAAAATGGTTTTCGGGTTGAAACAAAGGACTGTTTTTTTCGTTATCATAAAGAAATCAATATGACTCGGGAGTGGTCCCATGAAAGAAAAAATTGATCCTGAAACATCTGTACGGCGTCTCTATAAATCCCGAAAGGATAAAATGATCGACGGAGTTTGCGCGGGCGTTGCCGAGTATTTTGCCGTGGATCCGACACTGGTGAGAATTGTATGGACTCTGGCTGTTTTTATGGGGGGGCTTGGCATACCGGCCTACATTTTGGGAATGATTTTCATTCCACCCAACCCGGAACATGAGGGGCTGAATGACGCGCAAAAGAAACAATGGAACCAGGGCGTACTCTGGGGAGGAATCCTGATCTTCATGGGATTCGCGTTCTTTCTGAACCGGTGGAATTATTTTTCATGGCGTTTTCCCATGTCATTCCGGTTTCGGTATTTTCATGGTATTCCCTGGGAAATTATTTGGCCGCTGGTCCTCATCGCTTTTGGTGTTGCTTATCTGATGATTGTCAGCCGCAAGAAAGAAGAAAAAAATGAGGAAGCCGCCTCGCAAAAAGAGATTCGACGCAGATGGGTCCGGTCGCGAAAACACAAGATACTGGGAGGCGTGTGCGGAGGGCTGGCTGAATATCTTTCCATGGATCCGGCGATCGTTCGAATCATTGTGGCTGCCGTGGCCCTCACGCACATTCCTTTCTGGGCGATTCTCTATCTAATCGCCGTGTTCGCCATTCCTCTTGAAGACGCGGAACCGGATGAGGAGTCCTGAAATACCGTGGCTGTTTAAAATGAGGTGTCGTATGTCCGAAAGAAAATCTTCCGTATGGCCGGGTATTGTCTTTATATTTGTCGGGTTATGGTTTTTGGCAAAACAGTTTGTCGCGGTCGGTTATTTTTGGGACATGGCCTATCCGGTTATACTGGCTGCTCTGGGTATTTTTTTGATCATACGGGGCACGGAATCAAGGCAGAGCAACGCTCTTTTCTGGGGGGTGACATTGTTCGCGGGAGGCGCGTTTTTTCTGCTTCGAAATTATGAACTGATTCCCTGGCTTTATCCGGACGAATACTGGCCTGTATTTCTGATGGCTCCAGGCCTTGGTTTTATCGCGCTTTTTATTCAGAACCCCCGTGATTGGGGAAATCTGATTCCAGGTGCGTTTCTGCTCTTTTTCGGTTTGCGAATGGTAAGCCGTTCTTTCTTTTGGGGAGGTGAAAGATATTTCCGGCAATTTTGGCCGCTTCTTTTGGTCTTTATCGGAATCGGAGCCCTATACAGCGGTCTGAAAGACCGCTGAAACAGAGTGGGCCCTCGTTTCCGCCGCTTTGAACGGATTGGTCCTCACATCTCCGAGTATTCTTTCCTGTTTGTGACGAATTCTTCATATAATTTTCATTGACTTTAAAAGATCTTTGACTTAAAATAAGTTGGATGTAAACGTGCAAATCCGTTTTTCCAGTATTTAAACCAATTATTTCCAAGTCAGGCGGTTGTGGCGATTTTTTCAAAAAAAAAGCGTATCGACTCCGTGAATGGAAGAACACCTCTGCCCTCGTGGATGATGCATTCCGATAGGCTGATGGAATCCGTTCTGCCCTCTGAACGGATCTTTAGGCTGTTGAAAGATATTCAGAAACGGGTTCTGGCCGAACAGGTGCTCATTCTGTCCTGGATGCCCGGCAGGGAGAAGCCCTCTCTCATGGGTATGTCGCCGGCAGGAGAAGCCCCCCTTTTCGATTCCTCTACACAGAAACTCATCATTGAAAAACTGGCGCAAACCCGAGTGCCGCTCACCGATAAAAATTATTCCTTCCAGACGGAACAAGAAAAAGAGATTTTCGATTCATTCATGGCCGTTCCTCTGACCGTCTCCGAAGATTCGGTGGATGCCCTTGTGCTGATCAATTACAGCCGGCTCAATGAAACGCGTTTCACGGACTATCTGGGTTTCATCACATCCGTGCTTTCGCTGGCGCTGCAAAACGGCAGGCTTTTCGGCAAACTAAAGAAGAAGCAGGAGGAGCTGCATCAGTGGGTCACCCATGTCGAAGAACGAATCGAACAGGGAACCAGACAACTGCTCGAAAAGGAGCTTCGTTATCAAGTGCTGTTCGACGGCGCCACGGATGGAATTTTCGTTCATGATGAAGAGGGACGTATTCTTGAAGTGAACCGGGCCGCGTGCAGTCTCCTCAAGGTGGATAAGAAAACACTGCTCAACACGCCCTGGAATCAATTCATACCTGCCGATGACTGGGAAGAGCAGAATGCATATTTCAAAAAGGTTTTAAGCACGAAAAAAGCTCTTCCCCTTAAGGCCGCCATGCTAAGAGCGGATGGGCAATCCTTTCACGCTGAAATCAGATGCCGCCGCGTGAGAATCGGGGGAAGATATCTTCTGCAGACATTTGTTCGTGATATCTCTCCTCAAGTCACCCTTCAGGCCAGCCTCCAGGAATCCAAGGAGAAATACCGAATATTCATCGAGTCTTCTCTTGTCGGTGTTTTTATCGTACGTAAAAACAGGATTCAATTTGCCAACGGTATGTTTGAGCGAATGACCGGATTTGCAAAGAATGAGCTGCTGGGACGCAATTTTCTCGATCTGGTTGCATCCGAAGACCGCGAAGAGATCAGTAAAAAATTGAACAATGAATCAGGCTCGGAACAATACGAGACCCGGTTTATTACCCGGTCCGGCGCCGAATTATGGGGAGAGGTTTATTCTCATCGCGTCATTCTGGACGGTCGAGTATCTGTTCTCGGCAACGTGGTCGATATCACGCAGAGAAAGAAACTGGAAAGCCGAATGTTCGAGACCCAGAAACTCGAATCAATCGGAACTCTGGCAGGCGGAATTGCCCACGATTTCAATAATCTGCTTGGAGGAATACTCGGATATGCGTCTCTGCTTCTGAGTGATATTGATGAAAACCATCCCTTTTACAGCGACCTGCAGACTATTGCCAGCACAACCAAAAAAGCCGCTGAATTGACCAATCATCTGCTCGCTTTTGCCAGAGGGGGAAAATACCGGGTCACCACGCTCTCGGTCAATCAGATTGTTCATGAGGTCATCAAAGCGCTGACTCATGCCACGGACCGGACCATAGCCGTTGAAACCATGCTGGACGACAATCTGTGGACGGTAAGAGGCGATTATGAGCAGATCTATCAGGTGATTTACAATATCGGTATAAACGCTGCACAGGCCATGCCGAACGGCGGTGTGATACAAATCAACACATCCAACTTTCAGATGGAAAAAACGTTTTCCAGGCAACAGCTTGGAATAACACCGGGAAACTATGTACGGGTTACGGTAACCGATACGGGTGCGGGAATGGATGAAAAGACACTGACAAGAGCCTTTGAACCGTTTTTCACGACCCGGCCGGCCGGTCAGGGCACGGGGATGGGCTTGTCCGTGGCCTATGGAGTGATTCGAAATCATGGGGGAGCCATACAACTGGCCAGTGAACCGGGCCACGGGACCAAAGTAACTTTTTTTCTGCCCCGATCTACTGAACAGAGGGACGAGCAATTGGTTGTTCCAAATAATAAAGGGCAGGGTACGGTTCTTTTGGTGGATGATGAGCGGATTATCCGGCATGTCGGAAAACGCATGCTTGAGAAAGGCGGATATCGTGTACTTCTCGCAGCCGACGGACAGGAGGCTTTGGATATTTTCAAGAAAGAACACCAATCCGTGGATCTGGTGATAATGGATTTGATCATGCCGAGAATGGACGGCCGCGAAGCTTATCAGCGCCTGGTTGAGATCGATTCGAAGGTAAAAGTCCTTTTTACCAGCGGATATCGTCAGGATGACCGGCTGGAACTGATCCCCTTTAATGAAATTGATTTTGTACAGAAACCCTTTAATACCGATACGCTGCTCAGAGCTGTTTCCAATCGCATGAAATTCGAAAAAGAAGATAAATAGATTGGAACGGGGTTTGCATGATTGTCTTGAGGTTCAGAAGATCGGAAATAAGAAATTGACAGTATAAACGGTCTTCTGAAAAGAGACATCAACTTTCAAACCGGCGGGTTTAAGTATTCAGAAATGACGATATGTCGATAAGTCAAGTTAAATTAAGAGATAACGGCCCTTTGGTATCTGAAAAGATCTATGAGGAAATGTATTCCAAGGCCGATATACTCTACTTCTCTCTCAACGCGGATCGCTGTATAAAAGCCTGCAACGTGACGGCTGAGGAAAAATTGGGGCAGGACAAACAACAGCTCCTGGGAAAAAAATTCCTGGACTGTATTCAGGAAGCCGAACGACCGCGCATGAATGAAACACTTGACCAGTGCTATGAGAGGGGATATATTCGAGACTTTTTCACGCGGATGATCACGGGCATCGATTGTCTTGAAGTCTGCATAAACGGACTGGCCGTATCCTCCGGCGATTCCACAGCGGTAAAACTCTATATACGCGATATCCATCCTGTTGTCCGGCTGGAGCGGCAGAGACGGTTTTACACGCGATTGCTGAGGGAGTTTATCAACCGGCCATTCACGGAATCGCTTCTTGCTCGATTTCTTGATGAATTGAAGGAAGTTATGGAAGCGGAAGGTATCGGCTTACTCCTTTCCGATGGAAAAGGAAAAACCATTCACCAGGGAGAATGGCCCGAATCGGATTTTAACGCGTTTACGCACACACACTTTTCCAAGATTGAAGAAACTGTTTTTCAGGATGTGCTGCAAACCTGCCGACGGTATCATATCGGTGAATTTTCAACATCCGGCTCGCTGACCCTTTGCCGCTCCGCGGACTCCTTATCGGAATTTCCACAGGGAAAGGCGAAAGATTTTCTTTTCTCACTTTCTCATTTCGGATCATTGATTCTTGCGCCGGTATCTCATGCGAATATGAAGGGATATTGCCTGCTTGCAAAAATACGTCCCGATGTATGGAATGAAAGGGATATCGATTTTATCGAAGACATGATCGGCGATTTTTTGCATTCGGTTCATTCATCCGGCAGGCAGGAAGGAAATTGGGGCGAGAAGGCCATGACCATGATGAATGTGCCGATTCTCGGTCTTCTGGTACTAAAAAACGGTCGTATTCAAAGAGTCAATCCCTGGGTTGAAAGATTTCTCGAGCGTCCCGCCAAATCCCTGAAAAATATCGAGTATATGGACCTGATCCATCCGGAATACAGGGAAAGGATTCTTTCCATGGTAAAGCGTGCGGCTGCGGGTGATGTGGAATCCTGCGACGCACTGGTTATGGGCACCAATAACCGTTATAAGGCTATTCAATGCGCGTATAATAAAGTGGGTCTCAACGGAGATTCCATCGAAATTTGGTATTGGGTCGACAAGGAAGACCGCCGCCATCTGAGTAGCCGGCTGTTTCAGGCCCGTAAGATGGAAACACTGGGAATGCTGGCAGGGGGTATTATTCATGATTTCAATAATCTCCTGGCCTCCATTCTGGGATACAGTTCCATGATGATTGAAGAGATCGGAAATACAGACGCGCATTATGAAGACATTCGTCAAATAAACCGGACCACGGAAAAGGCCGTAGAATTGACATCACGCCTCATGGCCCATGCGCATGGGCAGAGTTTTATCGTCGAACGGCTCGATGTGAACATGCTGATCCAGGAAGTTGCGGGCATTCTTTCCCGGTCGGTTGACAAGACCATCACCATGCGGGCCGAATTGGACCCGAGAGTGGCTGCCGTCAGAGCGGATGCCGTTAAAATACAGCAGTGTATCATGGAGGTGGGTCTCAACGCCAGGGACGCAATGCCTCGGGGCGGTAAACTCATCTTTAAAACCGCGAATTTATTTATCGATGAAATACAGGCCAGACATCAGCAGGATGCAAAACCCGGTCAATATGTTCAAATCAGCATCAGTGATACCGGTATAGGCATGAACGCGTCGGTTAAGGAACAAATTTTCGATCCGAATTTCACAACCAAAGACCACACCGGTTTAAGGGGAACAGGACTTTCCCGTGTTCAAGAAATCGTCAACGAACATCACGGTTTTATCTCCGTATTCAGTGAAACACAAAAAGGAACGGTGTTCAAGATTCATATCCCCGCGCAGAGCGCTGCGGAGGATAAACCGAAACGCGATGAGAAAACACCCCTGAAAGGGAAAGAGACCATTCTGCTTGTGGATGATGAAAAAATATTAAGAGAGACCGCCCGGAAAATGCTGAGCCGTTATGGGTATAGAGTCATCAGCGCGGAAAGCGGATCGGAGGCACTCTCGATCTATAAAAAACATCTGAACAAAATTGACCTGGTCATACTGGATTTCATCATGCCCGGACTCCCCGTGCACCGCGTGCTGACCTGGATGAAAAAGATCAATCCAAAAGCAAAAATACTGGCCGTAACGGATATGGGTGACACGGAATCGGTCAGGGATTCGATCGAAACGGTCAGCGGGCTCATCGAAAAACCTTATCAGGTTCGTCCCTTGCTGCAAAAAATTCGTTCGGTTTTAAACGCCTGATTTCAACTTGCAAACCCGCTGCTTTCTTAATCGACCGGAATAGCGTTCAATTTTGCGTCGATTTTTTCCTTTTTAAAGAAACACGACAATATTGACAAACCGTAAAAAAAATCGTAAGCCTAATAATAACAAATACATAAAAGCTTTCGTGGAAAATATGCTACATTTTCGGAAGGGCCTGGACTCCCTGCGATTATTTTTGATTTCGTGGCATGATTTAGGCACGTGTGTCAATGAAAAAGGAAAAACGGTCAACAACCGGGAAAACCCTCGCCTATGAATATCGAAAAGAGATTCTCCAGGTTTCTGGATAAGCCTTATCGTGAGATAGATGCCGATTTTATTGCTGATGTGGTGCATAAAATCAAGAACGGACTCGGTGGAATTGGAGGTTTCGCCGCTCTGCTGGAAAGAGATCTCGATGATAATGATCCCAGACAAAGACTCGTGGGGAGAATTCAGGATGGAGTTATCCGGCTCAATGAGCTGGCCGTTGATCTGACCCTTGTCTCACGTCCCGTAATCCCGCATTGCCGCTCTCTTCCAATTATTCCCCTGTGGCAGGATCTCTGGAACAGCTTGTTTTGTGAAAACCCGGAGAAAGGGATTCCTCTTGTCATCGATGATCAAATCGACGGTAAAAAGACGTTTTTCCATGGAGATCAGCGTCTCCTGGAAATACTGGTTTACAAGATGATTCAGTTTATCGAATCCCTGGGCGGGAAGATCAGCCGAGCCGGTATTCAGATCGCCGGCAATCATGAGCTGGCTCTGGTTTTGGCTGTTGACACACGACGTTCGACGACTTTCAGGGAGAAACTGGAACAGTTTTTACAAAACCAAAAGCCCCTTGAAGCCAGGCTGTCTTTTGCTCTGGCCATAAAACTGATTGAGATTCATCACGGTAGAGTAACCATCCATTCCAATCGGCATGACCTGGAACTAATATCTATTATTAAAACGGAGAATTCGGCTGATGAATGAAAGAGAAAAACGGATTCTGATTCTCGATGATGAAGAGATGATCAGAGACCTGCTGCATGAGACATTTCAAAAAAAGGGATTCTTTGTTGAAACAGCCATGAACGGCAAAGAAGCCCTGGACAAAGTGGAAAAGAACACCTATGATCTTGTGGTGACCGACCTTCGGCTTCCTGATATAAGCGGGATGGATGTTCTCACCAGAGTGAAAAAAAAGCATCCAGAGATCGGGATCATTATGATTACCGCCTATGGGTCGATTAAAAACGCCGTCAAAGCCATGAAACAGGGTGCCTTCGATTATATAGCCAAGCCGTTCAATCTGGATGAGATGGAAGTCGTTGTCGAAAAATATTTTAAATACAAAGATCTCGTGGATGAAAACCGATATCTGAGGTCGGAACTGGACCGGAAATTTCATTTCAAGAACATTATCGGGAACAGTGAGCCCATGCAGCGTATCTTTGAGAGCATAAAGATGGTGGCCAATACTCGGGCCACGGTTTTAATACAAGGCGAAAGCGGAACCGGTAAGGAATTGGTAGCGAGGGCGATTCATTACAACAGTGATCGAAAAAACGGTCCTTTTATCACCACCAATTGCGCGGCTCTTCCGGAAGGATTGGTCGAGAGCGAGCTTTTCGGCCATGAGAAAGGCGCCTTTACCGGAGCTTACAAGACATCCAAGGGCCGCTTTGAAATGGCACATATGGGTACCTTGCTTTTGGATGAAATCAGCGAAATCGGATTTGGACTTCAGGCAAAACTCCTCAGAGTACTCCAGGAAAGAGAGATAGAACGTGTCGGGGGCGGAAGACAGATCTCTGTGGATGTGCGCATCATTGCGACCACCAACCGCAATCTGCATCAGGAGGTGGAAGAGAAACGATTCAGGGAAGATCTGTACTACCGTCTCAATGTGGTTCCCATCAGGATTCCCACCATTGCCGAGCGGCGGGATGACATTCCCCTTCTGGTACGGCATTTTGTAAATTATTTTTGCAATGAAAACGGGATTCCCGTTAAGGAAGTGTCTGAAAAAACCATGCACATGCTGTCACATCGTGACTGGCCGGGCAACGTCAGGGAAATAGAAAATTCGGTGGAAAGGGCCGTGGTTATGACCGGTCCGGATGTGAAAACTCTTGAACCGAAACATTTTATTATAAGCGAATCACCTGACTTCAGTTCGAGCCGGGCGGTTTCTTCCACGAAAATGACATTGCGGGAGGCAGAAAAAGACATGATTTTGAATATGCTGAAAGAGCATGACAACAACCGCACCAAAGCCGCAGAATTATTGGGAATCAGCGTCAGAACCCTCAGAAATAAACTCAATGAATACCGAAAGGAAGGCGTCGCGATCTGAAACCCTGCACAGGGGCAATTCTCACCTGCCGGAGGAAAACCTTGCCTTTTTTCGAAGACTGAAACAGGAGGAAACTTAAATAATTGAGAGCATCTAAGATCAGTTAAATCATATAATAAGGCGGCATTTACCGATGGTGGCATGAATGTTGCCTTTTTTATACCCGGAACGGGATATATCACAGATAGATCAGCTCTTTCCGGGAGGTTTTATGAAGAGCAAAAAAACTCTTCTGTTCGTGGACGATGAAACAGAGATTTTGGAGATACTTGTGGATCTTTTCGCAGAGGATGAGTACAGTCTCTATACGGCGACCCGGGCTGACGACGCGCTCGCTATCGCCGAGAAACACAATATCGATTTTGTCCTCTCGGATTTAAAGCTGCCTGATGCGTCCGGCGATGATCTGCTGTGGCGTATTCGAAAAAAAAATCCGGACAGTATCTGTGTTCTGACTTCAGGATATCTGGATGTGAAGTACGGATGTATCCAGGAAAACCGGCACGATGGCACGTTCTATCTGTCAAAACCATGGGATTTGATGACCATCAGGCAACTGGTTTCCGAACGTTTGGAACAATGATTTCATGAAAACAACCAAGACCATACTCTATGTTGATCCGGACAGGCGATATTCCAAAAGGCTGCGAAAAGCCTTTGGGAGATACGGTTACCGGGGTGTTTTCTCAGGAAACGGAAAACAGGGACTGGATCTGCTCTATGAGCAGAAGCCGGATATTGCGGTTCTCGATTACCACCTGCCCGACGGGACCGGCGAGGAGTTTTATACACAGTTTCTGATGGAGCCGAGATTTGCATCCTTTCGGAGCATACCGTTCATCGCTCTCACAAACAATGGAAAGGTGGATAAATCCCGTTTGTACAGCCTTGGATTCGCGGGTTGCTTCGGAAAGCCATTTAAACCGAGAGAGTTCATTGAATATCTGGACGATGTGGCCGTGACCCACAGGCTGAAGATGGAGGAAGTGGGTTTCTGGGAGACGATTCATGAAGCCAAGGATTTTCTGGAGCGTGTTGTTGAGAGCTCTGTGGACTCCATTATCACCACAGACCTGAAAGGAATAATTACCTATTGCAATATCGCTACCGAGGAACTCCTGAAGCAGGGCTTCGAACAAATTGTCGGCCGCCGCGCCGGCGAATATCTTGAGAATGGAAACTCGGAACTGCTGCAAATCGCGGCCATGCTTCGAAAAAGGGGCAAGGTACAAAATTATAAAACCATTATATGCAATAAGAATCAGCAAAAGATTCCCATTAATCTGTCTATCTCCATCATGAAGAACGGACGGGGAAAGGTCATCGGAGCGCTGATTATCAGCAAGGAGATCGGGGGCGATAATTTTATGGAATACGACTCACATGCTTCCGATCGCCTGGCGACTATCGTGGAAACAGCGGTGGCCGTGAATCATGCCATAAACAATCCACTGGTTCCCATTCTGGGAAACGCACAGTTTCTGCTTCAGAGTGAAAAAATAAAAGACCAGGACATTCGAAAACGTCTCCACATTATTGTCAACAATGCGTTGAGGATTCGCGATATCACCCAAAAGCTCGCCCGGATCAATCATCCGGTTACCAAAGAATATCTGCGGGGCACTCGAATGCTCGATATCGATGCATCGACGTGAGAAAGGATACTCAAACCGGTTCATTTGATAAGGCCCCTTCGGGGGTCCTTTTTTTTGGGGTGGCGGCTATGGAATACCTGAAACAGACGTTTTGAAACCGGGTTCCGATTCGGCTAACCTTTTTTCAGAAAGAACGTCTTAATACACAGAAGCGGTCGTTCGATCTGACTGTTTGGGAAAGACTGCAGGGGTGTTCGGATGTAAACGGAAACCATCAATCCGGGAGGTGTACTCATGAGCAGGAATCGATGTAAACCGGCTGTCATGGCTGTGGCAGCTGTTATATTAGCGGCTGTACCTTTGAGAGCAGCCGAAGTCCAGGGAGATGTCAATCAGTCGTTCAAAGTCAAAGAGAAGGGTGTGCTGACACTGAATGCCGATTTGGGGTCGGTCGAGATTCGGACGCATCGAAAAGCAACCGTAAATGTGGACGTTCGGTTCGAACCCAGGCGCGATGTGGATGATCGGGAATTCAAAAGTATTTTAAGGGATATGGATCTGGAAATGACCGGGAAGAACGGAGATGTTGATATCCGTCTGGAATACAAACGCGGCAGTCTGCGTGTTTGGGACGGAGCTGGGCGATATGTCCGGGTTTCTTTTCTGATCACCGTTCCCGAAGTGTACAACGTGAATGTCAAGACATCCGGCGGTAGTATTCAGGTCAGAGACTTGACCGGTGAAGTGATGGCCTCGACTTCCGGTGGGAGTCTCAAGTTTGGGAATATACAAGGTCCGGTAAAAGGCCGCACATCCGGCGGCAGCATCGAGCTGCAGAGCTGTAAAGGAAACGCGGAGGTCAAAACATCCGGAGGCAGTATCCATCTTGGGAAAGTGGAGGGAGACGTGTACGCGAAGACATCGGGAGGCCGGATTGCTGTGGAAGAAGTGCTCGGAAGAATCGAAGCGGCCACATCCGGGGGGTCCATCGAGGCGTCCATATCCAGACCGCCGCGCGGTAACTGCCGCCTGACCACAAGCGGAGGTTCCATTACCGTTTACCTCGCCGGAGATGCCGGAGTGGATCTCGATGCCGCTACTTCCGGAGGCCGTGTCTCCACGGATTTTCCGGTTACTGTTCAGGGTGTAATCAGTAAACGTTCCCTGCGTGCCGGAATCAACGGAGGAGGCCCGCAATTGTTTCTCAGGACATCGGGCGGAAATATTTATCTGAAGCAATTATAAAAGCAAATACGGACCACCAAAGTAAAAGCCCGCCCCTTTTCAGGCGGGCTTTTGATATTATTTGCCGGAGCAAATAATTAATCCGGCTCTTGCCCACTGTTCCATCAGTCGAATATAACTTGCAGGATTTGAAAATATTCAGTAATTTGTTCTGATTTTTCAACTTTCTCGCTGAATTGCATGTCTTAATATATAAGAAGGAATCTCCATGGCCGTAGGCGGATGGAAGAAGTGGATATTCGGACTGAGGCTGGCTCTGGGAATTGGTGTGCTGGCCGTGCTGATTGTATTCGTCAAACCCGGTACTATTCTCGAGGCGGTAAGGAGTCCGGAACGTTCATGGCTGTTTATCATAGCGGCCGTTTTACTTGTTCCCAACCTGATTCTTCAGTGGTTAAGATGGCATTTGCTGGTACGCCGTCTCGATGACGGAATCAGCCCTTTCAGTACATTCGCTTCATTGATGTCCGGCATGTCCGCGGGTTTTATCACTCCTGGACGAATCGGAGAAGTCTCACGTTCCCTGTTTTTGCCCGTCAGTGACCGATGGATGACCACAGGATTGGCTGTTCTTGATAAGTGGTATGCTTTTCTGACAGTAATAATGTTTGGAGGATGGGGTGTTTGGACAACCCTTGCATCATCGTCACCGGGCTGGACGGCAGCAGGTGTTTTTTTTCTGGCCGCAGCCGTGATTTCAGTCTGGGCAGTGGGTACGCATCCTCACTGGACACGCAACCTGATCTACTGGCTGTCTCTGGCTTCTCCTCGAAGGGGTCGTATCAAGCGGCTGATCGGTTCAATCGATCTTTTGGGCCCGGCTGAAGCCCGGATTCTGATGGTTCTGTCGCTGTTGATGTATTTTGTATACATCATTCAATTTTGCCTGCTGATCAAGGCTTTTGAGCCGGTTGGGTGGTATCAGGCATTGGCCGGATCCGCGGCAACCATGATGGTAAAAACCTTTTTACCGATTTCATGGGGTGATTTGGGCGTCAGAGAGGGAGCGGCTATTTACTGCTTTGGAAGATTCGGAGTGGAGAAAGGGACGGCGTTTCAGGGTGCATTTCTTCTTTTTATCCTGAACATACTGATTCCCGCTCTGCTGGGTCTGATTTTCCTGGAATGGCCGATTTTAAAAATGGCCAGGCAGAAGAAGAAAGAGAACGAGTGAGTTTAAACATTCTTCATATTGCGCCCCGAAACACAGCCGGGGTTCCCCTCGAAATGGTCAGGGCTGAACGCAGGCTTGGATATGACAGTCGTCTGATCACAATGATGTCCGGGCCCCAGGATCGGGAATCAGGCATCTGCCTTGATCTGCCCTGGGCCTCTTTTCCGGGTTTTTCACTGTTTCGAAAACTGATTTTACCTCGTACCATGACACGATCAGTTAATCAGCGGGTTTATCCGGAAACATGTCCGCCGGTGTGGAGGGTTCCGGACAGAATCAGGTTTCTCTTCGATCTGAGAGAAAGAATATGGACTCCTTTGATTGAACATGCCTGCAGGGAACAGGACTGGCTGTCTGCCGATGTGCTTCAGCTGGACGGCGGATTGGGATTCTATCGTGACGGGAGATGGGTGCGCCGCTTCAAGACAAAAGGGAAGAAGGTGATCGCGTGTTACCTGGGCAGTGATTTAAGAATCCGCGGTGTGATTCCAGCCATAGACGCTCTGTCCGATTTGAATGTGACGGTGGAGTTCGATCATCTGGAACACCATTCGGACATCCATCATGTTCCTTTTCCGTTTGATGTCGATTCCATTCCAAAATCCGTCCATGGAGTTTATGAAAAGATCCGCGTCGGACACGCTCCGACAAGCCGCGCTGCCAAGGGAACGGAGCACATATTGAAGGTGCTTCGGCTTTTGGAGAAGAGCCGGCCCATTGAAACGGTATTGATCGAAAAGAAGCCCTATCGTGAAGCGCTCAGAATGAAATCAACCTGTCAGATATTTATCGATCAGCTGGGGGAACTGGGGTATGGAATGAACGCGGTGGAGGCTTTGGCCATGGGCATACCCACCTGTACATCTCTGGCCGCGGGTTTTGAAAAAGCCTATCCCGACCACCCGTTCGTTCGGGTTGATCACCGGAATCTCGAAGCCGTACTGATTCGATTGATCCATAATGAAAGAGAACGAATTGAACGGGGAAAAAGGAGCAGAGAATGGGTGCGAAGGACACATGACAGCGTCAACGTGGTCGGGAGAATCCACAAACTTGCCGGTCTGAAAAACAGCGGACCGCTTTTATCCAACGGAAAAAACAAATCAATGGCTTGAAGAGAATTAGAGCAAGAAAAGACGGTCTCCAGGTGTTTCATCAACGAAAACGGGAACTATCCCGAATTGAGTGATTCAAGCCGATCGAGGAGAAACCGAAATGAAAATCGTCATAAGAACCTTGCTTGGCATCGCATTGATGATTCCGGCAGCTGATTCATGGCCTCAAAACCTGGAACAGATTGTTCAAAACCATATCGAGATTCGGGGCGGATACGAAGCATTTAAAAATATTCAGTCGTTCAGGATCATGGGCAGAACCGTTCGCAGGGGCATGGAGACTTCGTTTACGGCCTGCATGAAAAAACCGGAAAAGTTCCGATACGAGACGGAATTCGGAGGAAACCCGATCCTGTTCGGCTTTGACGGAGAGAACGCGTGGAATACCATATCACAGGGACCTTCAGGAAGGCGCGGAGACACCGGAGCCACGGCCAGGGGAAGCCGGAATATGATGATGAGAACCCTGCCCGATCTGGAAGGGCCGCTCGTGGATTACGAGAGCAAGGGGTTTTCACTGGAATGGCTCGGAAATGAATCCATGGAGGGCACGGAAGTTATCAAATTAAAATTGACGGGAGAGGATGGCGCCGAACGGTTTCTCTATCTCGATTCCGAGTATTATGTCATTCTAAAGGAGACGTCGATCCGTGAATTTCGCGGGAATACGATGGAGATGGAAACCTATTACAGCGATTACAAAGAGGTCGACGGCCTGATGATCGCACATACGATGGAAACCCGGATGGGCGGTGGTGCAGACCGGCCGATGGGCGGTGCCGGAAGTCAGACGGTAATTGAATCCATCGAAATCAATCCGCAGCTGGATGATTCCTTGTTTGAGGATCCGGCGAGAAAGAACCTGTGAGGGTATGGAAAACTTCTGGATGTTGATGGCGTACCAGGACTGATATTAAGATGAAAACAGAACAGGCGGCGGCAATCAATGAATATAAAAAAAACATGGAACTGGCTGATTGAAAATTCTCCGGTTACCCGTAAATGGGGAGCTGTTTGGGGAATACGGACCTATGCGGCGATAGGCGTTGTGATCCTGTTGCTTCTGATTCTTGTTGCGTTCAATCGTTCTTCGGCTGTTTCTTCCTCCGTCAAATGGGCCAGAGTTCAGGAAGGTCCCTTTGAAGTTACGCTGGTAGAGTCGGGTGAGATACGGGCCGTGAATCAGCAAATGGTGACCGCGCCCATGACCTGGTCAACCACACTGCAGATTGTCGAACTGATTCCGGAAGGGACCCGTGTAAAAAAGGGCGATCCGCTGATTCATTTCGATGTGGCCGATATTGAGACTCAGCTTGACCTGGCTCGTGACCGGTTGACCACTCTGCACGCGGATCTGCAAAAACTCGAGGCGGAACAAAGCCGGGTTATGATGAATCTGGAAAACCAGCTGAAGCTCGCGGAATATTCCTATGAGCAGGCTGTTTTACGGCTTGAGATGAGGCAATTCGAATCGGAAGCCAGAAAGGAAGAGGCTCGTTTGAGTCTCAAGCAGGCGGAGATCGATCTGGCCAGGATTAATAAACAGCTGGAATCCCAAGTGATTATCAACAACAGTCAGAGAATGAAACTGGAGATGTCCATTCGTCAGGCCGAGAACCGGGTAAGGGATTTTAAAGAAAGACTCGAAGAATTTACTCTCAGGGCGCCCAATGACGGGATGGTCGTCTACCAGGAAGTGGGCAGTTTCAATTCCCGAGAAAGGCTTAAAATGGGATACACGGCCAATCCCAGGGAGGATCTGATCGCCATACCGGATCTGTCGAAGATGCAGATCAAGCTGCACATCAACGAAGTGGACAGGCCCCGGGTGGTTCCCGGTCAAAGAGTCAGATTCGCGATGGAAGCCTATCCGGATGCGCAGTTTACGGGAACGGTGCGGGAAGTGTCGCGACTGGCGGAATTGATTGATTTCGAGGCCCGGCTGAAAGGATTTTCCGTTTATATCGATGTGGACCAATCCGATCCCCGGCTCAAACCCGGCATGACCGCGCAGGCCTGTATCATTCTCGAATCTTTCGAAAATGTTTTGACCATTCCCGTGGGCACACTCTTTGAGCTGGATGGCCGTCCTGTGGTTTTTCCATGGAACAGCAACCGACCGGTCCTGATCGAAACCGGACTCCGTAATGACGGTTACGTTGTGGTTCAAGGCGGCTTAAAAAAAGATATGAGGATTTCTTATAAAAGGCCGGATGAGGGAATTGCGGTGACAGTATACGGCCGGGCGGAAGAAGAGCGCCGCATTGATGCGCTTGCGGTCAATCTGCAGGAGAGTTTCGACATATTCCGTCAAAGGGGAATTCTTTACAATTATTTCAAAGACGAAATTACGGAAAGTGAAAAACCGGCGGTGGATCTCGATCGTCTTCCTCCATCCATTCGCGAACGCCTGATGCAGTCCAGGCCGAAAGGGGCGGAGCCCGAAGATAAAGTCGGCGAATCCGGTGAAGGACGGGGTGGTGGATCGGGACGGGAGAATCCGGGAAAACGATAAATTGATTGCGGAGATGAAGGAAATCATCATGAAATGGACACAACCGATTCAACAGATATTTAAGTCTCTCAGAAGAGTTCCTCGGAAAATACTGTTTCTCATCGCTGCGGCAGTTATTTTGATCGTTATTATTATCATCGCAGCCATACCGGCGAGAATCAATATTGCCACTGTGGAAGTGATCAGAGGGGAGTTTATCATCGATCTTCAGGCGCGGGGAGAGATCGATGCCCTGAATTCAACGAATGTTTCTCTTCCGCGTATGAGAAGGCGTCAAAGCAGCCTGAAGATCATCGACATGGCCGAAGAAGGGTCCATCGTTCAAAAAGGCGATTTTCTGGTTCAGCTCGATAACAGTGAGGCTCTTCAAAATGTGGATCAGGCGGAAGACAATCTGGCCAATGCGCTTGCCCAGCTCGAGAGCGAGAAGGCCACCATCGCTTCAAACATGGCCCAGCTCGAGAGCGAACTGGAGAGCCAGGGCTATAATTATCAGCAGGCTGAACTTTCCTTAAAGATGATGCAGTTTGAAGCCGAAGCGAAGAAACAGGAATATGAACTGAACATGAAGAAAGCCGAGGTCGCGTTGAAGCAGGCCCGGCAGAGAATCGAATCACAGAAGATCATCGATCGGGCAACCCTCATGAGGGCTGAATTGAACGTGCGTCAGGCTGAAGCCGAATTGGAGGAAGCCAAAAGAGCGCTTGAGTCTCTGACCCTGCGGGCGCCGATCGGAGGGCTGGTTGTTTATAAAGAAATCTTCAGCAACACGGGTATGAAAAAAGTGCAGATCGGAGACAGCCCCTGGCCGGGAATGCCGATCATCGGTATTCCGGATCTGTCCGTCATGCAGGCCAGGACAACGGTGAACGAAGTGGATATAAGCCGCATCGAAAACGGCCAGAACGTCATCGTCACGGTCGACGCGCTCGAGAATCGTCCGTATTACGGGAAAATAACCCGGGTCGCCGCATTGGCACGGCGCGAACAGTCCACCAATATCAAGGTGTTCGATGTCGAGGTGACGCTGGATTCTACGGACGGCGAGCTGCGGCCGGGTATGACCTGCGGTGTGCGCATCATTACCGGAAGAATACAGGACGCTCTGTACGTTCCTATTCAGGCGGTTTTCCAGCGGGAAGGCGCGACCGTGGTTTATGTGATGGGCAGAAACGGTTATCGAATGCAGGAAGTCATAGTCGGCGCCAAAAGCAGTGATACCATTGTTATCAGGGAAGGACTCGAGGAAGGAGACCGGGTCTGTCTGAGAGACCCGACCATACCGCTTGAGACCATCGGTGCGGAAGGAGAGTCTACCGTCCAGCCACAGTCAAGGACAAAGAGAACAGGCAGTTCACGCTCCAATGAAGTCCGGGTGATCATGCGATAGCGGTCATGGAGGGATATTGTGAATTTCAATGAGAGTTTCAGTGTCAGTATTCAGGGCCTGTCGACCCACAAGCTGAGAACCTTTTTGACCATGCTGGGAATCATCTTCGGTGTGGCCGCGGTGATCGCCATGCTGTCTATCGGAGCCGGCGCCAAGCAGGAAGCCATGGATCAAATCAAACTTCTCGGTATGAACAATGTCATTATTCGTTCCAGTCCCGTTCAGTCGGAAGAGGATGAATACGGAACCGTCATCGAAGGCCGCGGATTGACCATGGAAGACGCGAGGTCTCTGAATATACTGAATCCGCTGGTAGAATCGTCTGTACCACAGAAGGAGATTCCTGATATTCGGATCTCACGGAAAAGTGAACAGACAACCGGCAATATCGTAGGAACCCAGCCCCGGCTGCGTGATGCGCTGAATCTGGATCCCGCTTACGGAAATTTCTTTAATTATGAAGACGTTCATGAGGCCAGACGTGTTTGCGTTCTGGGTTATCAGATCAAGAGGGACCTCTTTCATTATGAAGAGGCGGTGGGTCAGCAGATCAAGATCGGTGATCTCTGGTTTACGGTAGCCGGCACCATGGGTCCCATGCCCCGTTCCACAGGCAAGGGAGGCGTGGGAGACAGGGATCTCAACCTGGATGTTTATATTCCTCTGTCTACCGCGATTTACCGGTTCAATATTGATCCGGCGGAACCCGAAGTGGACCAGATCATTCTTCGCGTGCTCGATGAAGACCGGATTCGCGAGGCGGCCAACCTGGCCGATAATCTTCTGGATATCCGTCATAACGGAATGCGGGATTACCGGATCATTGTCCCGGAAGAGTTGATGAGACAAAGCCAGCAGACTCAGCGCATATTCAACATCGTCATGGGAGCCATCGCGGGGATCTCCCTTCTGGTTGGGGGTATCGGCATCATGAACATCATGCTGGCCTCCATTCTGGAGCGGACTCGCGAGATCGGCGTGCGCAGAGCCATGGGCGCCACGCGGAAGGATATTCTGGGCCAGTTTCTTATCGAAGCCGTTCTTCTTTCTTTTTCCGGCGGCTTGATCGGCATACTGCTCGGTTTTATTATGACGAAAATCATCTCCTCCTACGCGCAATGGAAGACGATTGTCGATTTCAGCTCGATCATACTGGCTTTTGGTGTATCCGCGACCGTTGGGATCCTGTTCGGTATCTATCCCGCGCGCAAGGCGGCCATGCTGGATCCTATCGAATCACTGCGCTATGAGTGATCCATTTTGAATATTCGAGAGGACACTTTTATGAAAAAGTTTTTCGGACGGTTTGGAATATCGCTGTTGTTCAGCTTCTCGGTTTTCCCGTTATTTGCCCAAAACAGCCTGGTACTGACTCTGGATGAGAGCATTGACATCGCTCTTGACCGCAGCTACAATATTCAAACCCTGCAGCAATATGTCATCACTTCCGAGCGGAATCTGTGGGCGGCCAAGGCGGCCTATAACACCAATATCAGCGCCAGTCTGTTCGCGCCCGAATACGATGAGGGTTTCACTCTGATCGATCAGATCGAAGGAAACCCGGTGGCCAAACAGACGGGCAGTTTCCGAGTCCGCTCGGTTCTGGATGTCCGGCAGCCCATGCCCTGGCTGCCCTGGGGAGGGGGTGACCTGATCTTTCGGTCAGAGGCCTATCAGCTCAACAGCTGGACACCCTCGTTTATGGATCCGGACATTGAATTGAAGTCCAATAAATTCTATTCTTCTCTGAGCGCCATATTGCAAAAACCGCTTTTTACAATCAATACGGTGTCACTGGAATTGCAGCAGGCCGAGCTGGAATATGAAAGGCAATCCCGTTTTTTCAAGCGATCCGAACTGGATCTGGTGTATGATGTCACACAGTCCTTTTTTCATCTCTATCAGCGAAGCCAGCAGGTGGAGATCAACCGGGAGAAGGTGCAGCGTCAGGAAGAGATTTATCGAACGACAAAAAACAAGTTCGACGCGGGATTGATCGCCGAGGTGGACGCCATGCAGGCCGAGGTCGACCTGATTCAGTATCAGAATGAACTGAAAACCGCGGAAGGCCGTCTCAATGAGCAGGAGGCCATCTTTAAACAGCTTATCGGCGTGCCGCTGGAAGCGGATGTGAAGGTCGTGACCGAGCTGGAAGTCAAATCCCCGGCCATCGATTTGGAGCGGGCCGTGGCTCTGGCTATACAGAACCGAAGCGAACTGGTGGAGAAACGAATCGACATCGAAAACCGGAAAATCGATATACGCCAGACCGACGCCCGAGTATCGGTCAAGGGCAATCTGATCGCTTATTACAAACTCGCCGGTTTTTCCGATCCGAACATGCCTTTCGGCACGCCGACGGGCGATCTGTTCGAATCCAGCTGGGAGATACTGAAGAAAACACCCAATAAGGGTGTAACCTTCGAATTGGAAATTCCCATATGGGACTGGGGACGGAACAAGGCCCAGGTTCAAGCACAGGAAGCGATTTTACGCCGTGAACAGTTGAATCTGAATAATCTTCACATCACCATCGAACGTGAGGTTCGGGACGTGGTCCGAAAAGTCTATGAGGCTTATGACCGGGTTCAGATGCTCGAGAAGTCCAGGGAGGTGAGCGAACGGTCATTCAATATCAGTCTGCAGCGTTTTGCCAATGGCGACATCACGTCCGTAGAACTCGCCCGGGCCAGCGAACAGCTTGATACCGCGAAACTGACTTATCTGAACGCGTATAATGAATACAAGCTGGCTCTGGCGGATCTGAAGCGGAAGACACTCTATGATTTCGAGAAAAATCGGTCTCTGGTTGAATTGAATTGATATTTTGATCCATTATTTCATTCAGACCCCGTTTCTGCTGCGGGGTCTTTTTTTTATCGATCCATATGCTCCAATCAAATGCTTTTTAAAAGTTCGATGGACAGATTCTTACCCCGACTTATTCATAAATAGAAAAGATAGGATTGAAAGTCGGGATAACCCGAATAATTCACGGAACTGTTGAGAGTCTAATAAAATCATATCAAACAATGATTTTATTAGGCTCATAATTCTATTTGTGAATTATTCAGGTCACATACTGTTATTTAATCATTCTAACGATAAAACCACCCTGGTTCATAAGTGATAATTACATTATGCGGGGACGGAAATTTGGTTGATACCGCCTTGTTTAACTTTATATGGATCTGTATTTATCCTTGATAATCGAATATGATATTTGTATATTCTGCAAAATATCATGCAATCTTGCATGGATGATAAAATCTGATATCAGCCGCTGCACAATGTAATGATCTGTATTATCAGCGTCTGCTATGAGAAATGAATCGTATTTTTTTCTTAATCCATTTTTTGGAAAATATGCGTATCGCGAAAGGATTCGGGTTAGGCTCACTTTTTGGATTCATCATGGAGAAAACAGTTTATGGAAGAGGTTTTAACAAGGAATCGATCTTTTAAATTCTGGGAGTGGGTTGTTTTTATCCTGCTGATGGGAATGTGTATTCCATTTATTTTGGTTTATTCAGACAGCGTTGCCATAACCGTTGTCAGGCGGGTAGATGAGTACGAGATCGTCACGAATGTCAGAAACATGATCTCATGGATATTCTCCGGCCAGATCAATATGGCGGCATCCAGAACATCGGCACTGGGTTACGGTCCGACTTACTGGGGTGTCTGTACACTGATACTCATGCCCGTTTATGCTTTGTTTCAAGAGCCTGGACTCATAATTGGTTTCAGACTCTTGACTGTTGGTCTCACGGTGAGTTCTTTTATTCTTCTGGCCTGGATTCTTAAGTCTATAGGTACGAGCCGGCTTGTAACAATGGTGATTGTTTTGGTCGGCTTTCTGGCTCCGGTTCATATTGAATACACAACTTTTGTTCATCCGGAATCGATGTATATTTTTCTTTTGATGTTGTCCCTGGTCTTTATTGTCAAGGATGCCGAGGGATACAGTAAAGGGTTTGCCTGGAGCGTCCTTTTCTTTGTCCTGGCTGTGGCCATGAAGCTCAATGCCGTATTTTTTGGATTGTTCCATTTGGTTTATTTGGCTTTCAATCGGGAAAAAATAACAGTCCGGAATATCTTTTTATGGCTTGGAGGCGGATTGTGTTTGTATCTGCTTTTACATTTGCCCCTGTTTTTAAAGCCTGTGATGCTGCAAAGGCATTTATCATTTCTTTCAGGAATGCGGACCACTGTTAAATTGGGACCTCATCTCGAGGAAACACCGGGAATAAACTTAACTCCATTTTCCCGGCAATATGTGAACTTGGCGGTTTTCAGTCTGATCCTGGCGGGATCTATTGCTTATCTGTTCCTGGGTAATGTACGGAAACGATGGTCCCTGCAAAGAGTGCTGACACTTGGCTCATTGCTGGTAATGTCAATATATTTTTATTTTCAAAATATCTATATTCGGTTTGGACATATCCATTACAGTTTTGTTATGCTCTTTGTTTTTCCCCTGTTGGCGGCCGCTGCCTTTTCCACGATCAAGGCCCTTGTAACACGTAAAAAATATCAACTATCAGCAGTACTCATTGGTCTGATTATTTTTCTGGGTTTAAGTCTGCCCAATATGATTCGTTCTCTGGATTACTTGTATCATGTTCAGGGGAATCCCATCCATCAGCATCGGGCCAGGGTGATCAGATTAATCGGTGAATTTATTAATGATTATGAGGGGCCGGTGGAACATGTCGGAATTTGCCAAAATGTGACTGTGCCGCATCGACATGGTAAAAGAGTTAATCAAACCCGATTCAGACATTTTTCAGATGACTATGTGTCTATTTTTGATCTTATGATATTTTGGAAACACGACAGATTTCATAAATATTATGTTGAGGACTTTGCTCGATGGAAGGACACGCGCAAAACATATCGCAAGATCGAAAGCGGGGAAAAAATGAGATCAAATGATGGATTGATCTTTTCATTTGAAAAAATACTGGATGATGAAGAACTGATTATATATCGAAGAATTGTTCATGAAGCCCCCAATCACGACTAGCATCTATCTGCTGACGATCATTCATGTTTCTATTTGATGAATACTCTGGCATTAAAGAGCGACATGTTTTCGTGAAAGATATTTATGATACATTTAACCGCTGAATTTCTATGCCCTCGCTGCAACAGCATTGTTTCGCTTGGTGAATTTGACCGTCTTCTGGAATGTGTTCAATGCAGAAGTCGTACACTGATTCTTCCGGATCCTTTCTTTCAATACTATTTACCGCCTGTAGCCGCAGCAGGAAGAGAGAACATATATATTCCTTTTTGGCATCTGCGTGGAAGTGTGTATAAAGTGATCCAAAACAGCGATAGGACGTTCTCAATTCAAACCCAATATCTCGATAGCATACAATCGGCAATTCGATCGGTCAGGTTCTTCGATCCTTTCGGTAAAGACACCCTGAAAAAGCCGCTGAAGCCGGTCAAGCCAGGCATCCAGGGGTCGTTTGTCTGTCCGGAAATATCGGTACCTGATGTGCGGTCTGAACATTCTCAAAGCGTAACAGGCTCCGGCGTATCAGGCCGGATTGTGTATCATGACCTGATTACAGAAGCGGTCAGTCTGATCTATTTTCCGGTTTATGTAAAGAATGAGACTATTCACAACGGAATCTCTGATCGAATTCTTTCAGAGGATGCGGCGATCGGCCTGCGGGAGAAGCTTGAGAAACATACTCCGGTATCGGAATGGAAGGCTCAACCGCTGCATTGTCCGCAATGCGGTCGGGATTTGAGGAATACGAACCGGGCACCCCTATTTCACTGCGAACATTGTGAAATCCATCTGGTTTTATACAGGGACACATTGACACGCTGCACTCTGGAATGGTCTTCAGGATGGGGAGGCGGTCTGGTTTTTATGCCATTTTGGCAATTGATCCTGGAATTGAGAGGAATCGAGGAGATCATTCACACAAACCGGAATTCCAGGAGTTTGCGATGGACTGATGATTTGGAAACGTCGGTGACAACAGCACTCAATGTTCCGGCTTTTCGTGTTCATCCTGCCGTGTTTCTGCAATCTGCGGAAGCCATAAGCAAGTGCAGCGGATGCTGGAATTCTGAGCCGGGTATGCCCCCTGCTGCGCGGTGTTTACCTGCCGATATTTCCGTTAATGAAGCGGTAAAAATTCTGCCTTTACTGGTTTGGCGATTGGCTTCCATGCCGGAGATCTTCAATTCAATACGGGATCGATCGATTCATGTTCGTGAAATCCGAATGGCCTATATCCCGTTTCGAAAGCAGAAAAAGAAATGGATTCAGACACATTCGAATTTCGAGATTCCCATGTCCGCGCTGATCAATCCATGCAATTCAGTTCATTAAATTCAATCGCCAATAACGCTTGAAACCATTCTTGATTTGCTTTTTAAAGGTTTTGTAATTATCTTGAATCGTTCATCCGGTCGATCAGTCGTCATTCTGCGCCGATTGCGTATTGATCAAAGAATTAACCTGGATTATTCAATTTAAATATTTTCAGATTCCGGGGAGGTAAATGTGCGACAACCCCGAATCCTTCTTGTGAGTGTTGTTCTGTGTTTGGGTATTCTTCAATGCGACATCGGACACCGGTCTCCATATAATTTTACTTCTCCTTCCTATCTGCGGACCACTTCGGGTGTGATGCCTGTCGATGAGGTCTGGTCCGGCGAAATTCTGCTTACCGGAGACATTCTGATTCCATTTGGAGTGACTCTTGCCATTGAACCGGGGACCGTCGTGCGATTCACGGCCCGCAGTGATGATCAGCACTGGGATGGCGAATTTGATCCTGCGGACCGGTCCACCTACGGAGCGGTTATGATCTCCATGCTGGTTTACGGGACCGTCATAGCACAGGGAACCGCCGATGCACCCATCTTGATGATCTCTACGGCCGTATCACCCGATACAATGGATTGGGGCGGTTTTGAGATCTTTGAATCAGGAGCTGTTTCTCTCGAACAGGTAGTTTTCAAAAACAGCTATCAGGGGTTTTACTTCCATTCACGGTCATCGTGAGCAAATTTGAGGCACTGTTCTTTCATAGACATTACCAGCCGGTTCATGGCTGCGGGCGGTCAAAAACTCTATGGTCCCGTGATATTGGAAAACTGCCGGCTGATTCGGAGCGGCCGTTCATCGATCGAAATTCATGATCTCCAGAATATAACGATCAGAAGAAATGTTTTTTACCAACATGAAAACGCGATCCGGATTCTGGGCGGGACCCCCGTGGTTGAGAATAATCTGTTCATTCAGAATGTGCGGGCTTTATGGATACACGAAGGCGCTGCACCAGTTGTCCGAAGGAACCAGTTCTCCGATCATTCGTCCGAAGCGATCATCATTGATTCAGGTGGCCTTGTTTTGAGTGAAAACAATTTTTCTGAGAACACACTGAATATTCGGCTGCAAGGCTCCGAAGATGTACCGGCCCGGGGCAACTGGTGGGGATCCGCGGACAGCGCCCGAATCGAAGCACTTATCCATCATCATTCCGATGACCCCGGACTGGGAGAGGTTCTTTTCCGACCCTTTGCTGAAACGCCATGGGAACTGAATGTGCCTCCGTTTGATCCGGCCGCATTTCCCCAAAAAACGCGACGAATTCATTCGAGGCCTGGCAAATGATTGATTTGAAAAAAAATCTGCAGCGTCAGATCCGGCGGGACCGTAAGGAGATCACAATTCTGTTCACGGATATCGAGTCATCGGCACAGTATTGGGAAAAGAAAGGGGATATCACCGGACGCCTGATGATGGATGTGCACAACCGCCTTGTATTTCCCGTGATCAAACATTATCGGGGCAGAATCGTCAAGACCATCGGGGATTCGTTGATGGTTGCTTTCAGAGAACCGTCGAACGCGGTGAAAGCCGCTGTGGCCATTCAACAAATTCTGGACCGTGAACGGCAGGCCGATCCGGAATTTCCCTGCATTCGTATCGGGATGCATACCGGTCACGCCATTGTGGAAAAACGGGATGTTTTCGGTGACACGGTCAATACCGCTTCCCGAATCCAGAGCCGTGCCGGAGTCAACGAAATCTGGCTTTCCGCCAAAACGGCCTGGCGTCTCTCACGTAAAATGTATTTATTGCAAAGCAGAGGTCGTTTCAAGCCCCGGGGCAAACGGAAGGAGATGACGATCTATCGATGCCAATGGAAGAAACTGCCGTCGATGATTCCAACCATTCGTCACGGTGCCGACCTGATACTCGATTCCACCCAGAGACGCACTTTGCTCGTCTGTTCCGCCGTTATCGTCTTTTTTATCGGTTTCCTGTTTATCAGGTATATCCGTTTCTTCGCCGCTGATTCAAAAATGCTTTCTTTGCTCATGCTGGATCCGGTAAAATCCGTGATTCGGGCTCCATGGCTGGCGGTTGTTCCGGTCCTTTTTCTCGTTCCGATTGTTCTTGTCATTCTCAAAGTACGCCGTTTTTCCCTGAAGAATATTCGGCTGATTCACGGGGGAGTCGGTTTCTGCATTGGATACACGGTATCAATCCTTCTTTTAACATGGATTCTGGGGAAGAACGACTTTCTGAACCGAGTGGTCTTTGAATCCAGACATTTAATTGTCGAAGTGGTTGAATCGCAGGCAGGAATTCACAAATTTCCGGATCCGGATTCGCCTGTACTGAGAACTCTGCCCCGCGGCAGTGTCTTGCTTCTGGCTGATGTGAAAAAGATCGAATCCATGATCTGGAATAAAGTGTTAATTGGTCAGGACACCTATGGATGGGTGGTTCGCGTGGTTCCGGCTCGATTAGGCGTTCCGGAAAAACGAATCACACTGACCCGAAAACACTATTTCAAATTCCGGGACCTAATATCCATGGCCGCCGGTTTTTTAACGTTTTTGGTCTTTTATGTCACTTTCCGGCTGCGTCCAGCGTGATTTTCGCGATTCAGCGTGATGCCGGAAACTTCTCGAGGAGCAATCATGACTGCAGAAACCGCTTCCGATCGGCAAAATGAAAGTATAATCAGCAAGCTGGAATCCATCAACCGGAATCTTCGCTTTCTGCATCAAATATCCCGGAAAATATCGGAGAAAAAACCGCTTTCCCATCTTCTGACGGATATCATGGAGAACAGCAAAGTTCTCATGAATGCGGAAGCCAGCTCTCTGCTTCTGTATGATCCCGGCGATGATAAACTGCATTTTATGGTTGCCACCGGCGAGAAGGGAAATGTGATAAAAAAGTTCAGTGTGGAAATGGGGCAGGGCATTGCCGGTTGGACGGCCGCTCACAGAAAACCCTTGCTTGTGGATGACTGTTACAAAGATTCCCGTTTCAACGCTTCTTTTGACAGTGAATCCAATTTTACCACGCGTTCCATGATTTGTGTGCCTTTGGTTCGTAATGAGAAGCTTCTCGGAGTCATGCAGGTAATCAATAAAAAGGGCGGAGGTGTTTTTGATGAAGAAGATCTCTCGCTATTTGAAATACTGGCTTCGCAATGTGCCGTGGCCATTGAAAACCATGACCTGATCCAGAGGCAGATTGAAGCCGAAACACTGGCGCATGAACTCGAAATCGCGAGGGAAATACAAATGCACCTGCTGCCGAAATCGCTCCCGTCTTATGAAGATCTGGAGATGGCTTCACAGCTGATTCCCGCGAAGAAAGTGGGTGGAGATTATTACAATGTATTTCGCATCGATGAACAGAAGACACTGTTATTTCTGGCGGATGTGTCCGGAAAAAGTATTTCCGCCGCCCTGATCGTATCCATCATCGACTCCTGTTTGCACAGCTATCTCAAGATGGCTGACAGGCGGTTTAATCTCATGGAATTGGTCAGCATACTCAACCGGGTTTTGATTGAATCGACCACGAGCAGCAAATTCGCCACCGGATGGTTCGGTCTGTATAACCATTTAACAGCAGAACTGACCAGTGTGAATGCCGGGCACAATCCACCCTACCTTTTTCGGGAGAAAAACACAACGGTTCAATCCCTGGAGAAGGGAGGTATTTTTCTCGGAGCCTTGGATACGGAGTATGAATCCGAGAATTTAACATTGGCATCCAATGATATTCTCGTCTATTATACCGATGGAATCACAGAGGCCTGGAATGAAAATAATGAAGATTACGGTGAGGACCGCCTCATAAATACCGTACTCCAGGCACAACAACATTCGGCATTCGAAATTTTGAGGCTGATTGAGGAAGATGTTCAGTCACACGTGGGTAAAGCCGTCCAGAGTGATGACATGGCTTGCATTGTGCTGAAAAAACGTTGAACGAGTATCATCATAATCAGGGGAAACCATGAGGCTGCATTGCTGGGGTTCTCGCGGGTCTGTACCCGTATCCGGGAATTCGACACAGTGTTACGGAGGCGATACATCCTGTCTGGAACTGCGTTCAAGCCGGGATTATTTAATCATCATCGATGCCGGAACCGGTCTTCGCGAACTCGGCATCCGCCTGGAAACCGCCGGTTCGAATGTGTGTCATTTACTGATGACGCATTATCATTGGGATCATATTATGGGATTCCCGTTTTTTAAACCACTGTATTCCAAAGATACGGTTTTACATATTATCGGACCCTGTCTTGCAGGCAAGACACCGATCTCCGTATTTTCATCGGTGATGGACAACCCTTTGTTTCCCAACCAATTCGAACGGCTCCGGGCTGAAATCAACGGATATGTTTTACCCGAGGAGGCGTTCACCATCGATACAGTGCTCGTGGAAACCCTGCCGCTTCGCCATCCCGGGGGAGGAGCCGGATACCGGTTTACGGAAAACGGCAAAACACTTATTTTCCTTACAGACAACGAGCTGGGCGAGGGAGGCAGTGGCGGACTCGATTACACAGAATTCGTACATTTTTGCCGCGATGCCGACTGTCTGATTCATGACGCGGAATACACGGACGAAGAATATCCGGCCGCCCGTTCGTGGGGTCACAGTGCCGCGGGCCAGGCGGTTCATTTGGCAGCCGAGGCCGGAGTCAAACATCTGAGCCTTTTTCACCATCACCCGGAACGAACAGATGCTCAGATCGATCGGCTGGTCGATACGTGCCGAAATCAGCTCGAAAAACTTTCGGCCGATATAAAATGCTCGGCTCTGGCTGAGGGAGACCGGTTTGTCATATGAGCCGGATCCGGAAATTAAGCGAAAACACGAAGAATTCATGATTGCAAAAAAGCCTGCCATGCATTTCGCCCAATTCATCCGTGCCATTTTCCGCGGTGTCGTTGCCGTGTTCATCATCGGCATGCCGGTCAATCACATTCATGACCGGTCCGCGGCCGCTTCCAGTGTTTCGCACGCGGGTCCGATTCACCCGGTTTCCGCCCTTCTTAAGTATTACGGACAGTATATTCAGGAGATCGAATGGACGGAAAATGATATCGTCCTGCATCTCGAAAAGGGATCGATCCATTATCGGGACGGAAAAATGCTGAACCGGGAAAATCTCGAGCATGAGGATCGTTTCTCTTCGATTTTCTATCATTATCCCACGAGTCCGCTGAAAGAAGCGATTGAAAAACCCGCTTCGATCGCGCGGCGCAGTGATGATTTTTATAAGATGATATTTGGTGAAACCGAAAGGGAGATTCGAAAACATTGCCGTGAAATTCGGTTTCTGCACCGCATGGCTTTTGTCAATACACTCTGCATTCCTGCGTTAAAGCAAGTAGAAGCGGAGATTCTCCGGCAGGCTGAAGAGAATCCCGATGTCGCAAGCTTTGTCAAGAATATTCGAATTTTGTATTCCTTCAAACAGAAAGAGATTGTCGGATCGCAAAACAGCAGCTTCCATGGCTACGGATTGGCCGTTGATCTGGTACCCCGAAGTTATGATAAAAAACATGTCTATTGGAAATGGTCGGCGGTTTATTACAAGGACTGGCATCGAATACCGGTTCAACAACGATGGAGCCCTCCTCAGCCGGTGATCGATGCTTTTGAACGCAATGGATTCGTTTGGGGCGGCAAATGGGTTCATTTCGATGTGATCCATTTTGAGTACAGGCCTGAGATAATTGTCCAAATGGGAGAAAATGGGGTAGAAAATGTAGAAAATGGGGTCGGACCAAGCTAATTGATTGTAAATAAATGAGCAAGAAAGTGTTTTTCGTTTTTATTCAGGCTGGGAAAATAACGGATGGCACTCACTTCCAGGCGCATATACAACGAATTCATAAAGAAAAGACAATATTCTGTGATCAGAGGAGACATCGTAATCACTTTAATCCATAACAGACGATAGTGTTTTAGCTGCCGGGGATGTGGTTAAAGGAGACAGGAGGCATCGAATGGATAGAATGAATGATGATTTTCTGCGGCAAGAAAATGTAAGACTTTACAGAGCAGTCGAAGAGCTGAAAATCCTCAATGAAATTTCCACGGCGATCTCCTCCACAATGGAACTCAGGAAAATTGAAACATTAATCGTCAATAAATGCATTAAGCATTTTAATGTCGAACAGGCTGCTGTTATGATATTGCAGGAGGATGCCAAAGATCATCCCTTTCAAACGATGATTCGCGAAGTCGATTCAAGCGCAGCTCAGGTTCCATATCGTCTCGATGCACGGTTAACAGGCTGGATGCTCAGGAACCGAAAGCCGATTCTGGTTAATGATCTGCAGGGAGATCACCGGTTCCACGGCTTATCTAATGACTGTGCTTCGATCAAATCCCTGTTGTGTGTGCCTCTGTTTTTCAAAGGAAAAATGACCGGCCTGATAGCCTGTTTTAATAAGAAAAACGATCAGGGTTTTACGAAAGACGATCAGCGGCTTCTTTCCATTTTAAGCGGACAATCCGCACAGGTTATCGAAAATGCCAGATTGCACGAACAGGAGCAGATGCTGATTCGAATGCAGGAAGAACATCGGCTGGCAGCAGATATTCAGGCTCGTTTACTGCCGAAAAGCGCACCGGTTCTGGAAGGATATGACATCGCGGGTGTCACTTATCCGGCGAAAGTTGTGGGAGGAGATTATTTCGATTTTATTCCAATCGATGCTTCCCGCCTCGCCTTCTGTGTTGGAGATATTTCAGGAAAAGGGATTCCGGCGGCATTGCTCATGTCCAATTTGCAGGCCACCATCAGGGCCGAAACAAAACAAACAACCCATCCATGCGAATGCCTTAATCGCTCCAATCAACTTCTTTACAGGAATACGGAAGCGGATAAGTTCGCGACGCTTTTTTATGGTATTCTGGACTTCGAGAAACACAGGGTCGACTATTCCAATGCAGGCCATAACCGCCCATTTCTCGTCCGTAAAAGCGGCGAGATGAAAGAACTGAGCAACGCCGGTATCGCGATGAGTATGATTGAGCAATTTGAATATCCTGAAGATACAATCAATATCGATCGGGGCGATATGTTGGTCATCTATTCGGACGGAATCACAGAGGCGATCAATGAATCGAACGAAGAGTACGGAGAGGAGCGTTTGTGTAAACTAGCTTGTTCATTCAGAGGCAAAAGTGCCAATAATATCATGGATGAAATCGTCAAAGAGGTCAGTCTGTTTTCCGGAACGCAGCCTCAGTTTGATGATATCACACTTATGATTATCAAAAGAGATTGAAGGTCGGTCAGGGATAAAATGCAGGAGACATAACATGCAAGTAAAAATACGAATGGCTAAAGATGTGGTGGTAGTCGGTATAAAAGGCAATTTGATGGGCGGAAAGGAGACCGACGCCTGCCATCAAAAAGTAAAAGATCTTCTCCAGGAAGGCAAGAAGAAAATTGTCGCGGATCTGTCTAATGTGAAATGGATCAACAGCAAAGGCCTGGGCATGCTAATGGCCTGTCTCACCTCCGTAAGGAACGCGAAGGGCGTATTTAAAATATCCGGTTCGTCTGACAAGGTAAAGAGCATGCTGATGATCACAAAATTAATCACGATTTTTCAGACGTACAACAGTGTCGATGAAGCCGTAGACAGTTTTTGATCCGGGAAAAGGCCCATCAGACCGCTTTGTGCTGAATTTCTGAAATGGTTTGTTCATTTAGCTGCTGATCAGGAGTTCGATATAAGGACGTTTTTTTCCGTTTAAAAGGAACCGGCTGTACCATTCGGGATAAAGCCCGGGCCGACAGACCATTTCCGATACAGGTGAAAGTCTATCCGGAAGACGGTGCCAACAAACCGATTGACCTTATTGGCATTTTAGGAGTATTCGATGAAAGCCATAAGGGCTATAACTGGGGTCGGACCAAGCTAAAATATTGATAAATATAGCGAAAGGAGGTTTTTTTCTACTTTAATTCCGGCTCTATGAATAATGGATAACATTCAC
>Ga0209614_1000276_pt1 | contig 46998 bp, 44 predicted proteins | sample BlaSprsedimmetaG_FD_185484 | JGI IMG/M metagenome (GOLD analysis project Ga0209614, IMG submission 185484) | Hot spring sediment bacterial and archeal communities from California, USA to study Microbial Dark Matter (Phase II) - Blank Spring... ...
ATCGCATTGACTGAGGATAAAGACTTCGGTTGGCTTGTTTTCGTCAGCCACGCTGACTCCGCCGGCGTCATTCTGGTGCGCTTTCCGGGCAACGCACGGCAATCGTTAGCCTCAACAGTGTTACGCCTGGTCCAAGAACACGGCTCTGATTTGTCCGGAGCCTTCGTCGTTGTTGAACCAAGATATACTCGCATCGTTCAAAGGCCGGAGCGAGCTTGACCTAGCCCTATCTCTGGGGCGCTTTACGCGGGAACGTATTCTTTGAGAGACCCTTATGACGCCTTCTCTTGCACCGGCAGATTCGCGCCACAATACGAGCAATTGGCCGACTGTGGACCAGTCCAACGCACATCATCGCCACTAATGGGGGCGTTACATTTGGGGCAGGAATGGGGCAACAATTCCGGGCGATGTTCGCGATATTCCGGCGCGACGGCAGTGGGGACGGCCCGCTGAATCACCGCCTCCAGGATACCACTCAGCGCGATCAACACCAGAATTCCCGGCCAATACCAATCCTGCCAGTCCAAAATCGTCAAACCGAGCAACCAGATCGCTATGTGGATCGTCCGCCACGGGACGGCCATTTGAATCACCACCTCCAGGACGCCACTCAGCGCGATCAGAACCAAAATCCCCGGCCAGATCCACCCTTGCCAGTACAAAATCGCCAAACCGAGCAACCAGATCGCCATGTGGATCGTCCGCCACGGGACGGTCAACTTATCGCTATGATTCATAGAAGTCCTCCTTACCCGTACAGCGGCCCGAAATTGGCGCACGCGCGATAATCGGCGCCCTGTGGTTCCAACGCGCCGAACGCGCTCCACGTCGCCGGGCGGAAGACTTTCTCCTCCGGGACGTTGTGCATCGAGACGGGAATGCGCAGCATCGAGGCCAGCGTGAGCAAATCCGCACCGATGTGGCCGTAGCTGATCGCGCCGTGGTTCGCGCCCCAGTTGTACATCACCGTGTACACGTCGCGGAACGGTCCGCTGCCCGTGACGCGCGGCACGAACCACGTCGTCGGCCACGTCGGATCGGTGCGCAGGTCGAGCTTGTCGTGGACTTCCTGCGGCAGTTCGACGATAACGCCTTCGGCCAGTTGCAGCACCGGGCCAAGCCCCTTCACCAGATTGAGGCGCGACATCGTCGCCGGCATACCGCCACGCGTGACGAAGTGCGTGGACCAGCCGCCGCCCCGGAAGTACTCGATGGTGCCCGGATGCCACGTCGTCGCCTGGAGACATCGCTCGACCTCCTCCGGCGTGATTTCCCAGTAGGGTTTCATCACCGGCTTGCCGTCGCGTTCCTGTTGGCCGGTCGCGTCGAGCGCCGTCGGCCCGGAGTTGATGAGGTGCAGGAAGCCGCCCGCCGCGTCGCCGGTCAGTGCGTAGCCGGTCACGCGCTTGACGGCTTCCGGACTCCAGTAGGTGCGCACGTCGGAGAACATCTGCGCTGCGCCGGTGAGCAGATGCCCGAAGAGCATCGAAACGCCGTTGAGCGCATCGTTCTCCGTCGCCACGATGTAGGGCTGGCGGATGCCGTTCCAGTCGAAGGACGAGTCGAGAATCGCCTCCATAAAATCGCCGTTGGGGAAGTGGTCGGTCCACTGACGCTGCCCCTGGAACCCGGCAGCGATAGCGTTGTGGCCCAGCGCCTCTTCCTCGTAGCCAAGCTCCGCCAGGCGTGGGTTGCCCACCATCAAATCGCGGGCGATCAGCGCCATTTTGACCGACAGTTCCCAATCCGTGTCCTTCTGCGCGCGGCTGCGCTGCTTTTCCGGCGGATTGCGATCCGCACCTTCGAGACAGTTTGTTTTGACCCAGGCCATGGCCTGATCGAACTCCACCGGATCGTAGACGCCCTCGTCGAAGCGGCGGACGAACTCCGTCATATCCACGAATTCCGCGCGCATACCGAGATACTGCTCGAACAGCCACGGCTCGACAATCGAACCGGCGATGCCCATCGAGACGCCACCCATCGCCAGGTACGACTTCCCGCGCATCCGCGCCACGGCGAGGCCGGCTTTCGCGAAGCGCAAGAGCTTCTCCTGCACGTCCTCGGGGATACTATCGTCGCCGATGTCCTGCACGTCGTGCCCGTAGATGCTGAAGGCGGGCAGCCCCTTTTGCGTGTGGGCCGACATCACCGCCGCCAGGTAGACCGCGCCGGGCCGCTCGGTGCCGTTGAAGCCCCACACGGCTTTGGGGATGAGCGGGTCCATGTCCATCGTCTCCGCACCGTAGCACCAGCACGGCGTCACCGTAAGCGAGACGCCGACGCCTTCGCGGGAGAACTTCTCGGCGGTCTGCGCCGCCTCTGCCACCCCGCCGATGCACGTGTCGGCGATAACACATTCCACCGGCAGCCCATTCGGGTGGCGCAGGTTCGTGCTGAGAAACGCGGCGACGGCCTTCGCCTGCCCCATCGTCTGCGCCTCCAGTGCCTCGCGCACCCCGCGCCGCCGCCCATCAATCGTCGGACGAATGCCAATCTTGGGCATACTTCCGATCAAACGGTTATGCGGTTGATTCATCTTCATAGCAATCTCCTTAAAACTGAGAATGAGTGATCGAAAATCACGAATCATGAATCATGATTCGTGATTCGCCAACTGCCCGCCATGGTCTTGAGGACCGAGCCACAGTCTTTGACCGACGTCCCAGCCCCACCCCCTCAGCTTGAGCGTGACCGGCAGTTGCTCCCAACCCGCCTGGATACGGCGCTGCACGGCCTCCCAAGAGGGCACGCCACTAACGGCATCCGCTGCTTCAACGTTGCACGCCCCCACCGCGACCGCCCCGGTCAACACGGCTTCCGGCGACTGCCGTTGCAGCAGCCCCGTCAGGAATCCGGCGATGGCACAATCTCCCGCGCCGGTCGTTCCGACGAGGTTGGCACAGAACGCCGGAGCAAGCAGTTCGCGGTTCGTCCACGCGCGGGCATCGAGGTCCAGATACTCTTCCAACGCGCGCAATCGTGCCTTATCCGGTGTGGTGCGCAGGTAGATGCCTTGATCGCCTAGCTTCAATCCGACGACGGCGACGCCCCACGCCACCAATCTCCCGGCCAGATCGCTCAACAGATCACCATCCACTTGAGAGAGGACCACGCCGTTTTCTTCCAGGGCAGCATAGCGCGCCGGGTCCACCATTAGTAGCGCTTCTTCCACACTCGGCAAAAACACGTCCACCTGAGGGAGAACGCGCGCCAGCCACGCGGGCCAGTCAACTTTTCCGGCCTCGGCGTGGGGATCAGGCCGGCTCACGTCGAGCGACGTGACCAGGCCATGTACCTTGACGCGCCGAAGCAGCGTCTCGAATTCCTGGCCGCCATCCTGATAGAAACTGCGCATCAACGTGGGATAGCCGAAGTGGAAAATTCGCGCGCCGGAGCGTGCGGCGCTTTCCAGCGCAGCGTCGGGGACGTCAGCAGCGCAGAAGGTGTCGTTGGGGCCGGGATAGTGCAGGAAGGTACGGTCGATGTTGGGGGAACTAAAAATGAGCGTGTACGAACTGGACTCGCCCGCCGCGATCAACATGCCCTCGGCCAGCGTGGGATCGTAGCTGCGTAACACGTCGAGCGTTGCCCGCCCAAAAGTATCGTCACCGATTTTGCCCATCAAACGCACCGGCACGCCCAGCCGGTGCAGCGCCAACCCGGTATTGGAGACCGCACCGCCCGTTGAAAGCACCATCGGCCCTACGTTGACCAATCCGCCCGGCACAAGCCACGACGCCAGGTCGCGGCAACTTTCGGGCAAGGTCGGAATTACGTCCAGGCACACGTGTCCGGCGACGATGATGGCAGGAAGAGCAGAATTTGCCATATCAAGCCTCTTGATCGTCTTCCGCTTTAGCTTCAGCAATCAGGCGTTCAATATACTCTTGCAATACAGGCAAATCCTCAACAACCGTTTTCCACACCACCAGCAAATTGACGCCAAAGTAGTGATGGATCAGCTTGTCACGCATCCCGGCAATCTCACGCCATGGCACTTCAGGATACCGCCCCAGTAACGCCTGTGGAAGTCGTTTGGTGGCCTCACCTATAACTTCTAATGCACGGACTACGGCAAAGGCGGTTTTGTCATCACGACAGAATTGATCATAGCTCATATCAGCGATGAATTGATGACTCTTTTGCACAGCATCCAAGATATCCTGCAAATAGTCGACGTAAAGTCTTTCCACGCTCATGCAGTTACAACCTCTTGCAGTATCCGCCGTCCGATGTTGGGCTTGAGCGCATCCCGCATAACCAAATCCACTTTCACGCCAAGTAAATCTGTCAGATAGTTTTCTAAAGCTAGAAATTTGAGTAAACTTGGTGTTTCTGAGAACGTAACCAACACATCCAGGTCACTTTCGGCGCGCTGCTCTTGACGGACATACGAACCGAAGATGCCAAGCGTCTGCACACCAAAACGCTCAGTCAGGATCGGCAACTGTTGGTTGAGCGTCCGCAGGAATTGCGTAACTCTTCCTTGTTCATCCATGTCTATACCTCCCGATCATCGCAGGGAATGATCTACCTCTCCACGCTCTCCGCGTTGATCACGTCCAGCACCCGCGCCTGAAAACTTTCCGCCGACGCATCCAGCAGCGCCTTAATGTCGGGATTGGGCGCGGCGAGCACCTGCTGCAAAACCTGCCCAAGTTCATCATAGAGTTCCTGAGCCGCGACGGGTGGCTCACCACGCACGGCGACACCCGCATCGATGAAGTTCGCGTAATTCGCGACCGGTACGTTCGCGTATTTCTCGATGATTGCCGCGCGCTGTTGGCCGTACTCGCCGGTGAAGACGTTGATGTAGGGCAATCCGACCAACTCGCCATTTTTGGCCCGGAGTTGCACGGCGTTCTCAAACGCTCCCAGGTCGAATTCACGCCAGGTGTTGAAGGCCAGAGCCGCCTCCAGAACCTCCGGCGACGACGTAGGATTGTACAACCACACACTTCCTTCACCGAGTGTCGCATTCGCGCCACCGTTGGGCATGCGACCAAAGCCGATCTCATCGACCGCCAGATCATCGAGATTGCGGATCATCCAGCCAAGTGTGTCGGCGCTGGCAATGGTCATCGCAGTTTTTCCGGCGCCGAAATCGAGCACCAGCGCGTAATTGCCCCAAGTCTTAATATCAGACGTGGTCGTGCCATCTTGCCAGCGCAGATCGTGCATTAACCGCATTGCAGCGACCATCGCGTTGTTATTGTACACCGCAAGCCACTGACCATCCACCGATTGCACAGTCTCACCGCCGAATGTGACCATCAACGCCACGCTCATCCAGCCGCCGAGTGTACCCTCATTGCGGATATTGAACCCATCTACGCCATCAAGCCTGTCGCCAATCTGACGCGCGTATTCCCGTACCTCACCCCAGGTCTGCGGCGGCTTATCAGGATCGAGGCCGGCTTCCTCGAACAATCGCCGGTTGTACATCAATCCCATGCCGTTGGCGGTATGGGGCAGGCCGTAGATGTTGCCATACGCATCCTGCGCCAGCGCCAGGATCGCCGGATGATAGGCTTCGGGAAAAGGCGTGTCCTCCACGTAAAGCGTGATGTCTGCCGCGTAGCCGCTCTCGATCAACGCGCGAGCATCGGTCAGCCACACGGCGTAGGTGTCTTCCAATGGATGCGGATTGTCTGCTAAGCTATTCGTTCGCGTGATGAAGGTCTGCGGATCATAGCGATAAGGGTTGGGATCGACCACCACCTCGGGCCGGAAAGCGTGGAACTGCTCAAGCAGCCAGCGCTGGCGTTCAATCCCCACCGCGTCGTCCTCAAGCGCGGCATCGGTGATGCTGACGATCACCGGAACCAGTGGCGTCGGCGTCACCTCGACGATTTTCTCGACCGGCACCTCCACGATGACTTCCACCGGCTGTGTAACAACGAGCTTCTTTTCGATCTCCTTGGTCACGACCACCGTTTCTTTGATGACTTGGGGCGACGGCGTCGCACAAGCCACTAATACACTTCCCACAATCAGTAAAAATGAAAGCTTCTTTAGAATTCCCCAATCTTGCATCCACCACTCCCGTGTTACGCCAAACCTGACAAGCCCTGGACAAACCAAAGATTTATACGACCTGTCAGGTTTGAAAATAGCTATCCTAACCCGGACAAGCCGGAACCAAAAAGGTTTTTCGCAGCCCGTTTTCTTGCCCGTTGAGCAAGAATTTGGGCGGTTAGGCACTAATTTATTCTGCATTCACCACTTCAAAGCGACTCCCGACCACCGGTGCAGCCGTGCCCGGTTGTCCACCTCCCACTGAAACCTCGAAAAGACCAGGCTCGATCATCCACTGCCCATCGTCGGCGATCAACGACATCTGCCGAGGTGCGAGCGTGAATGTCACTGTCTGTTGTGCGCCAGGCTCCAGATGTACGCGCGCGAAACCCTGCAATTGCCGGATCGGAACGGGAACGGAGGCCTCAACATCACGCACATAAAGCTGCAGCACCTCGTCGCCGGCCAGAGCACCGGTATTCCGGACCTTCACGCTGACCGTGAGGCTCTCGCCAGACTGGATCGCCTCCGCGCTGAGCGTCAGGTCGCTGTAGGCGAAGGTCGTATAGCTCAGGCCATAGCCGAATGGATAAAGAACCTCACCGTCAAAATAGCGGTAGGTATGGCCCGCCGGTGCACGGCGCGCCATTGCATAATCACGGAAAGGCGGCAGGTCGTCCGCCGATTTGTAGAACGTCACCGGCAGTCGTCCGGCGGGATTGTAATCGCCGAAGAGCACATCGGCCAGCGCCGTCCCGCCTTCCTCGCCGGGATACCACGCCTCGACAATCGCCGCCGCGTGTTTCTCCGCCCAGTTGACCGCAACTGCGCTCCCGTTGAGCAATACCACGACCATCGGTTTACCGGTATCACCTAAAGCTTGCAACAACGCTTCCTGCACACCAGGCAGATCGAGATCAGTGCGGTCACCGGTGCTGCGCTGGCTACCCTTGACCCCCTCTTGCTGGCCTTCCTCGCCCTCGACGAGCTGCGAAAGCCCCATCACAGCGATCACCACGTCGGCCTTCTGCGCGACGGCGACGGCCTCGTCAAAGCCCGACTTGTCGTTGCCACGGATGTCGCAGCCGGGGGCGTAAAGCACCTCAACGCCCGCGCTGACCTTGTCGCAAATGCCTTGCAGCGGCGTCACCGAGCGCGAGGGTTGGCCAAAGTAGTTCCCCAGCAGTACCAGATCATCGTCGGCGTTCGGCCCAATGACGGCGATCGTCTTGAGGCCGGCCTTATCCAGTGGCAAGAAACTGTCCGCGTTCTTGAGCAGGACGATGGACTCGCGCGCGGTTTGCAGCGCCAACGCGCGGTGCGCCTCACAATCGTTCACCTCGATAGGAATCTGGGCGTAAGGCACCATCTCCGGCGGATCGAACATCCCCAACTTGAAGCGCAACGTGAAGAGCCGCGTCAAAGCCACGTCAATGGTCGCCTCGTCAAGGAGGCCTTGCTTCTCCGCGATGAGCAACGCGCCATAGGTGTAGCCACAATTCAGATCGCAGCCATTGTTTACGGCCAGCGCCGCTGCCTCAGGCGCCGTCTTCACCACCTTATGGTTCGCGTGGATATCATGGATCGCCCAGCAGTCCGAGACGACGTGTCCATCGACCCCATCGGGGCCACCAAACCCCCACTCCTCGCGAAGAATCTTCTGCAACAGCATAGGACTGGCACAGCACGGCTCGCCGTTGGTGCGATTGTATGCCCCCATCACAGCGGCAACTTTGGCCTCGCGCACGGCGGCCTCGAACGCGGGCAGGTAGGTCTCGCGCATGTCGCGTTCATCCGCGCGCGCGTCGAAATGATGCCGTTCGCTCTCCGGCCCGCTGTGGACGGCGTAGTGCTTGGCCGTAGCGGCGAGCTTGAGATATTTCGGATCGTCGCCTTGCAGAGCTTTGATGAAGGTTACACCCAGCCGTGAGGTCAGATAGGGGTCCTCGCCATACGTCTCCTGGCCCCGGCCCCAGCGCGGATCACGGAAGATATTGATATTCGGCGTCCAAAAGGTGAGGCCGTAATACTGCTCAGCACTGCCATCTTCCCCCAACGCGTCGTGATGTTTGGCACGCGCCTCGTCGGAGATGGCAACGCCAACCCGGTGCAACAGGTCAACATCCCACGCCGCCGCCATACCGATGGCCTGCGGGAAAACCGTCGCGATGCCGGCCCGACCCACCCCATGAAGGCATTCGTTCCACCAGTTGTAGGCCGGTATGCCCAACCGTTTAATCGCCGGTGCTTGGTGCACCATCTGCGAGATCTTCTCCTCCAGCGTCATCCGCGAGATCAGATCAGCCACCCGTGCCGCAATTGGTTGAGCGGGATCGTCGTAGATTGCCTCTTGTGGTATGTTCGTAGGTTTCATCGCAACTCCTTTTGAAATTGGGATCAGGGATTGGTGACTAGGGATCAGTGGTTGAGAATCCCAATCCCCGATCCCCAATCACCTGTCACCATTCCCTATACTTTATTGCATTAAGAGAAATTTGCAACTCGAGATCGTGTCTTAGTTGCCCGTTTTTCCAATCAGGATACACTAAGAAGCAATTGAATGCATATACACGAGATAGTCCCACAGTGGTTTGATAAAAATGACGACGACCAGACTAAAGACTACCGGACTATACTCAGAGGAGGAACTATGATCGGGAGAGCCACCACCTGGCAGAAACTTATGGAGCAGCGCCATGGCTCGCTCTGCATCGGACGCGAGCACGAACAGGAATTGTTCCGCTTGAACTTTTTGTATCAAGTGCCCGCCTATTTGATTTTCACCCTCCACGGCCCGGACGGCGTGGGCAAAAGCGCGCTGCTGGCACAGTATCGCGCCATCGCCGAGGAACACAACGCCGTGACGGTCCAGGTCGATGCCACGCAAGCCACCGCCGTCCGCGAACAAACCATCCTGCAAACGATGCTCAGGATGGCGCAGCAATTCGCCGAAGCCGGAACGCCGTTTTCGGCTTTCGAGGAGCGGTACGAGGAATATATGGCTTGTACGCGCATGGTCGCCGAGGATTTCCACACGCCGGGCGGGGTCTTCGATCTGCTTGGCGATGTGGCGGAAGCGCAGGAAATGCAAACCGAAGCGTGGAACAAGTACCTGTTCGAGCGTTTCGGCAACCCGGCCAAAATCGCGCTGGTCAAGACGCCGGTTGAAACATTGACCCAGATCTTCGTCAAAGACATGAACGCCTGGGCGACGGTGCGCGCCGTCGTGGTGGGCTTCGACGATTGGGAGTATCTCGGTCCGCACCTGCAAACTTGGCTGCAAAACCTGCTCACCCGCTACGAGATGCGTGCAAACATTTGGCTCGTGTTGGCAGGGGTATTGCCCCTTGACGAGACGTGGACCGCGTTCCAGCCCGTGACGGCGACCTTCACGCTACCACCGTTCACCGAGGACGAAACGCGTGCCTATCTCGCGGCCAGTGGCATTGCCGATGCCGAGCGCGTGGCCGACATCGTAACCTTCTCTGACGGGCTGCCGGCGTTGGCGCGACTGCTGGCAAGCGCCGGAGGCGGGCGCGCCGGGGACTTGGCCCTCACACCGGTAGATCGGTATCTCAAATGGCTCGAACTGCCACAGCGCCGCGATGCGGTTCTCCAATGCGCCGTTGCACGGCGACTGGATGCCGAGATCGTGCAAGCGGTGACAGACAGCGCCGATTCCAATCTGAGCGCATGGCTATTGACTTCCCCGCTCATCGTGTCATCGTCGACGGACTACGCACGCTATCATCCGGAACTGCGCCGTCGCCTGCTCGACTTCGCCCAACAACAAGCGCCAGCACTCGTGCAAGCGGCCCACGCTCGTCTCCACGACTATTATCACAGTCGCAGCGCCGCACCTGAGAATGGCGACACTGCTGGCCCCGCCAGCCTTACGCTCTATCGTGACGCGCACTGGCGCGCTGATAGACTCGAGGCACTGTATCACGGATTGATGCTCAGGGATGCGGAGACGATCCAGCAGGGCGTGACCACCTTCCTGGCAGCTTTGCGCGTCTACTACCCACTGGCCGGTGAGATCGCAGCGACATGGCAAGAAGCCGCCCAGGCGCAGTTGACTGAAAATCCTGTGGCTGAGTGGAGCGATCTCCTCAACACGGCATGGCATGCACTCGAACGACAAGACTGGGAAGCCTTTCTTGCGTTCTGCGACGCTTGCACGCAGCGCGAAGATGCTGGGGAGACAATACAGCGAGAACTCCAGGCCATCCGCCCAATCGTCCTGGCCAGGCTGGGGCGATTCACGCCCGAGTTTGAAGAAATAGCACCTGACGCAAGCGAGGCTGAAGTAGAAGTACCTGTGACCGACGTGGGCGAGGTGACGGTCGTCGAAGAACCCGTAGAAGCGCCTGAAGCGGGCACGCAAGAAAGTGCCGCGCCAGCGGACGTAACGGTCGAACCCCTCACCGACCTTGAGGAGACTGCCACGCCGGATGTGGAGGCGGCGGCTAAACCCGCTCCGCTGCCACACATCCCCATCAAGGAAACATCAACGCCAATCAAGGAAGACATCACCGTGCCAATGGAGGCAGTCACTCCCAAAGTTGGCGCACCAACATCTGGCACGCCAAAAGATGAAGTGGCCTACTCCGTCGAGGCATCGCAGCCTGCCGAAGAAGGTCCGTCAGAGGAAGCGATCATACCGGAAGAGTTGACACTGCCAGAAGAACCGGAAGTGCCGGAAAAACCTGCTGCACCAGAAGAGCCTAAGGTGCCAGAAGAACCAGAATCCCCCCAGCCCCCTCCTCCCGGCATTCAGGCTGCCGACTATCACCAGCGCGCCGCCATCTATCTCAGCATGGGTGAATACGACAAGGCCATCCAGGAATATGATAAGGCGCTCGAGCTTGACCCGACGTACGTCCCGGCCTACTATGACCGCGGTGTAGCTCATGCGCAGCAGCAGCACTATGCGGACGCTATCGCCGACTTCAGCGAGGTCATCGCCCTCGATGCGCAACACGCGGGCGCCTATTATAACCGGGGATTGGTCTATGCGCGACAGAACGCCTTCGACCAGGCGCTCGCCGACTACGATCAGGCGCTCGCCCTCCATCCCGAAGATCCTCTGATCTACAATAGCCGTGGCAATGTCCACTACAATACGAAAGACTACCTGCAGGCTATAGCCGATTATGATCAGGCCATCCAGCACGATCCCACGTATGCCGATGCTTACCTCAACCGTGGGTTGACCTGCGCGGCCCAGGAAGAGTACCAGCACGCCATCGCCGATTACAACCAGGCCATCGCGCTCGATCCTGAAAACGCCATCGCCTACAACTATCGCGGGCAGATATACAGCCGGTTACAGCAGTACGAACGCGCCTTGGAAGATTACACTCAGGCCGTCACGCTCGATCCAAACTATGCCGTGGCCTACAATAACCGTGGTCTGTGTTACGTGCATCTTGACAATCACACACAGGCTATCGCCGAATACCGGCTGGCCGTCATCGCCAATCCGCAGTATGCCACCGCCTACTACAACGCCGCCTGTGCCGCCGGCCTGATGAACAACGCCAGCGTCGCCTGCACCTGGTTGGAAAAGGCTATCCAGCTCAATCCCCGCTACCGCACCCTGGCCCAAAGGGACACGGACTTCGAGTACATCCGGGGCAACAAGAAATTTCAAACGTTACTGGTAGAGTGAATCATGAATTACGAATCATGAATCATGATTCGTAATTCGTAATTCGAAAAAGGAGGACTTCTATGCAACCTTTCGCCTATCAAGCACCCACATCTGTCGGGGAAGCGGTAGCATTGCTGGCAGATCCAGCGCACGGAGCGCGGCCATTTGCCGGAGGCACCGACCTCCTGGTGCAGATGCGCCGTGGCCTGTTCGCGCCGGAGATGCTCGTGGACGTCAAACGCATCCCCGAATTGAACCGCATCGCCTTCGATCCCGACGCGGGTTTAACGGTCGGTGCGGCAGTCTCCTGCGCGTGGCTGTGCGATCATCCCGCTGTGTGGCAGCACTATCCCGGCCTGATTGACGCCGCCTCCATCATCGGCGGGGCAGCGATTCAGCGACGTGCTACGCTCGGCGGCAACCTCTGCAACGCTGCACCGAGTGGCGACGCCATCCCGGCGATGATCGTACTCGACGCAACGGCAACGCTCGCCGGGCCGGATGGAACCCGGAACGTGCCTGTGGCCGACTTCTGCACAGCGCCGGGCAAGACCGTGCTCGGTCCAGGCGAACTGCTGATCTCGCTCCATTTCCCCGTGCCCGCGTCCAACACCGGGGAACGCACGCGCTCCGGCGCGCGTTATCTGCGCTTTATCCCACGCGGCGAAATGGATATCGCCGTAGCCGGAGCCGGCGCGTGGCTTGCGTTGGGTGATGACGGCACCATCACCAATGCACGTATCGCCCTCTCCGCCGTCGCGCCGACGCCGCTATGGGTGAAAGAGGCAGGCGCGGCGCTCATCGGCAAGGCGCCCACCGCAGAAGCTTTCGCTGCCGCTGCTACCATCGCCCAGGAAGCCGCGCGCCCCATCAGCGACGTGCGTGGCACGGCGGCCCAGCGCCGACACCTGGTCGGCGTCCTCACCCGGCGCGCGTTAAAAGGGGCACTGCAACGCGCGAAAGGAGAAGCTTGCGATGACTAACAAGACACTCGTTTCCGCGACCGTCAACGGCGAACCCGTCGAATTTTTCTGCGAACCGCAGCAAAGCCTGCTGGAATGTCTGCGCGACGTCCTGGGACTGACCGGCACAAAGGAAGGCTGCAACGACGGCAACTGCGGCGCGTGTAGCGTGTTACTGGACGGCCAACTGGTCAATTCCTGCCTCGTCCTCGGCGTCGAAATCGAAGGGCGCGCTGTCACCACCGTCGAAGGACTGGCCGATTGGCATGGCCTGCATCCCATCCAGCAGGCATTCCTCGAAGCGGACGGCTTCCAGTGTGGCTTCTGCACACCGGGCATCCTCATCGCCACAAAGGCGCTGCTCGACCGCGAACCGAATCCTACCGAAGAGCAAATCCGCACGTGGTTGTCGGGCAATCTCTGCCGTTGTACCGGCTACGACAAGATCGTCCGCGCCGTGCAGGCGGCGGCCTGCCAACTGAACCGCGAATGTGAGGTGGACGCATGAGCACGCAAAAGAACGCACAATTCAATGTCGTCGGCGAGCGTTTACCGCGCTACGACGGCGCGGACAAAGTGACCGGTAAAGCCATCTTCGGGCCGGACGTCGCACTGCCGGGGATGCTCCACGGCTTTGTGCTGCGCAGCCCGCACGCCCACGCGCGCCTCCGCTCCATCAACACGAGCCGCGCCGAGGCGCTGCAAGGCGTTTATGCGGTGGTCACAGCAGCGGATTTACCTCCTGCCGGGAGCACGGATCACCGTTACGCCCGCGATAACACCTTCGCCAGCGACAAAGTCCTCTACGTGGGGCACGCGGTCGCTGCCGTCGCCGCGCGCACCCAGGCACTTGCCGAGGAAGCCGCCCGGCTCATCGAGGTCGAGTACGAGGTGCTACCCGCCGTGACGGATGTGCTGGCAGCGATGCAAGACGACGCCCCCATCCTTCACGAGGATATGCGCACGCACTCGCTGGCTGGACGCGGCGAGAAGCCGAGTAACGTCGCCAGCCATTTCCAACAGCTCAAGGGCGATCCCGCGCATGGTTTCGCCGAAGCTGACGTCATCGTCGAGCGCGAATGCCACACCGCGACCGTCCACCAGGGCTACATCGAGAGCCATGCCGCAGTCGCCACCTGGAGCGATGACGGTGTGCTGACCGTTTACACAACCACGCAAGGTTCGTTTGCCGTCCGCGATCACATCGTCTGGCTGCTCGACTTGCCGATGTCCCAAGTACGCGTCGTGCCGACGGAGGTCGGTGGGGCGTTTGGCGGCAAAAACACCAGCTACGTGGACGTCGCGGCGGCACTGCTGGCCCGCAAGGCGCGACGCCCGGTCAAGATCACAATGCCCCGCCCCGACGTCTTCCTGGCCACCGGGCCGAGTTCCGGGGCCATCTTCCGTGTGAAAATGGGCGCCAAACGGGATGGGCATATCACAGCGGTGCAGGCTGAATTGTTCTACGAAGCGGGCGCGTATCCCGGCTCGCCGGTCGGTTCTGGCGCAACCGTGATGTTCGGACCCTACGCCATCCCCAACGGGCAGGTCGACGGCTACGACGTGGTGACGAACGGCCCGCGCGTCTCCTCGTACCGCGCGCCGGGAGGCACTCCGGGCAACTTCGCCGTTGAAACACTGGTCGACGAGCTGGCCGAAAAGCTGGGCATGGACCCCATCGAATTCCGCCTGCTCAACCACGCCCACGAAGGCGATGAACGCGTCGACGGTGGAACACACGGCAGCATCGGCGGTATCGAAGTGCTCAAGGCGGCACAGGCCTGTGAACACTACAGAGCGCCGTTGACTGGCCCGAATCAGGGACATGGTGTAGCGCACGCCTTCTGGGGCAACTGGGGCGGACGTTCGAGCTGCACCCTCAGCGTCAACGGGGATGGAAGCATGAACCTCGTCACCAGCTCCGTGGATTTGAGCGGCACGCGCACGACCATCGCTATGCAGGCTGCCGAAGCTCTGGAACTGCCGCCGGAGCGGATCAGGCCGAGTGTCGGGGACACCGACAACACCGGCTACGCCGACGTGAGCGCGGGCAGCCGCACGACGTATGCCACCGGCATCGCAGCGATCCAAGCGGCGGAAGACGTCATCGCGCAGATGCGGGCGCGCGCAGCGGCGCTATGGGATGTTCCGGTGGAAAATGTGGCTTACGCTAACGGTGTTTTTTCCGCTGCCTCTGACCTGCGCTTCACCTTCGCGGAACTGGCGGAGCAGGTCACCGGCTCCGGCGGCAGCGTCAGTAGCATGGCCAACATCGATGCGGCGGAATGGGGCGCGGGGTTCAGCACGCAGATCGCCGACGTAGAGGTCGATCCCGAGACGGGCAAGGTGACACTGCTGCGCTATACCGTAGTCCAGGACGTGGGCCAAGCCGTCAATCCCACCATGGTCGAAGGGCAGATGCAGGGCGGCGCGACGCAGGGCATCGGCTGGGCGCTCTACGAGGGCTACGCCTACAATGAGAAAGGGCAGATGCTCAACGCCAACTTCCTCGACTACAAGATTCCTACGGCGCTCGACGTGCCGATGATCGAGACGGTGATCGTCGAAGTGCCGTATCCAAAACACCCGTTCGGCGTGCGCGGCGTGGGCGAGCCACCCATCCTGCCGCCGCCCGCCGCCATCGCCAACGCCATCTACCGCGCGACTGGCGTCCGCCCCGATCGCCTGCCCATGACGCCCGCGCATTTGTTGGAGAAGATGGGGGTGATTGGAGATTGGTAATTGGGGATTGGGGATTAGGAAATGGGTAAAGAGATGAGAAATGAGTAATCAGTAATGAGTGAAGGGAAATGAGTAATACGTATAAATTGCCCAACCCAAAACTCGCTCATTCACTTATTCGCTCATTCGCTCATTCTCCATTCTGTCGGGGGTCTCTTGGCAACAGTCATCATTCCGTCATTGATGCGCGATCTTACCGGCGGGCGAGACAAGGTCAGCGCGCCGGGCAAGACGGTGGCGCAGGTCATCAACGCGCTGGAGGCGGCGTATCCCGGTGTGAAGGCCCGTGTGTCTGACGGGGACCGGCTTGCACCCGGCGTCGCCGTATCGGTGGATGGCGTCGTCGCCCGTCTGGGTCTGCGCGCGCCCGTCAAAGCCGATAGCGTCCTCCGTTTCCTGCCGGTGATCGAGGGGGGATGATCCTCAACGGATTTGCCGGATGAAACGGAATCTAACTTTCAACTTGAAACCTGTAACCTGAAACCATTCTAAAAGGAGCCAAACCATGTTTTTCGAACTTCGAGAATACCGCACCAAGCCGGGCCAGCGCGAGCGCTGGGTCAAGTTTATGGAAGAGGTCATCCTCCCGTTCCAGATTTCCAAAGGGATGGTCGTCATCGGCAGCTTCATCGGCACGCAGGAAGACGACCTCTACATCTGGATTCGCCGCTTCGACAGCGAGGAGCAGCGCGAGGCACTGTACGCCGCCGTCTACCAGAGTGACGAATGGAAGAACGTCATCGCGCCGCAGATCCCGGAGATGATGGACCGCGAGAAGATCGTCGTGCGGCGGATTGCGCCGACGGAGAAGTCGGTGATACGATAGACAACGTCAACGGATTGAACGGATGTAACGGATTCTTACATCAGCAGATTGAGCAGATGAAGCAGATTTCTGTTACAACCGAATCACACATCTGCTCAATTCGCTTAATCTGCTGACCGAAAAAAGAATTGATGGACTGATTAAATATGGAAGAGCACCAACGTCTCCAACAAGAGGCTGATGAAAGATTGGCTCAATGGCTACATTGGCTCGCGCAGACCGATAGCCTGGTGTCAGAAATATTGGCGCGACGCGAAGGGCGACTCATTCCAGTGGATGATTTGCTGAGAGAAAATAGGATAGAACTGGAGGAGCGTAATGCCTAAACTAGACAAAATCGTCGAGCGTGTCGAGCGTAAAGCCGGCATACCCAACCTCGTCTCCATCCCTGCGGAACAGCTCTCTCCCACCGACCTGCAATCTCTGCTCCTCGAAGTCTACCGTATGCGCAGCAGCCGCCTACAGCCCGCCGCCGTGTTATCGGATTACGTGTCGAACCGGTTTGTCCGTCCCTCAGGCGTATCGCCAACCTCTCTCCTGAGATGGGAGCAGATTGCCTTTTCACATCTGCCGCAGGAATTTGAGCCGATTGCACTGTCGCCGGTTTGCCCGCTTGGCACGAATTCCGTCGTCGCCGGAGTCGACCAAAACTGGGCCATCAGCACGGCGCGCAACGCAGAGGTAGTCTCGGATTCGACCAACGTGCTCGCGCTCGAGTGCGCCCTGCGACGCCGAGAGATTCTGCGCGCCGATCCGAAATCGCCCACGCCGGTACACCTCGCCGCCAGCCACCGGCTCCTGCGCGCCCAACGCTACGAAGGGCCGGGGCTGCTCTCACATTTCAGCGCGTTTGCGCTGTGCAGCGCGGGACGAGATCAAGGCAACCTGCGGTTCGAGCTATCGGCATTGGGATTGCATATCCAGTTCTACCTCAGCGCCCTGCAAGCCTTCCTCGGTCCGGGTGCGTCCCTGCATCTCTCGGTCACGGATCTGACGCCGAATACCCACACCGAACGGATCGAGGCTCAGCTCTTCTCAGCGATTCGCGCGGAATTCAGGGGTGTAGACTGTGCCTTTGACGAACAGCGAACGAGCGGTCGAGGATACTACCGCGACCTCTGTTTCCACATCCACGCCACGATCACTCCGGATCAGCGATCAGAGCTTGTTGACGGCGGCTGCGTCGATTGGACACAGCAGTTTCTGAGTAACGCGAAAGAGCGGCTTGTCATTAGCGGCATTGGAAGTGAGAGGCTTTGTACGCAATTTGGTGATGACGTCTAGCCATAACATAAGATCAACGCATTAATGACGAGTAAGATAGAAAGACCTTCGTAATGTCGCAGTGTAATCAGACGAAACAAGGAGAAAATGACTATGACCCACCGCAAAAAAGTCGTCGTTACCGGAGCCTCAGGCCTGATCGCCGGGCTGATGCTGCCCGCATTGCGCGAACGCTACGATCTAACGCTGCTGGACATCCGCACCACCGACCGCGAAGGCAACGAGGTCGAGGGTGTTCAAATCGCCGACCTGCTGAATCGCGACCGTGACGCCTACCGGCACTACTTCCGTGGCGCCGACGCCGTCGTCCATTCCAGCTTTGTGCGCGCCGACGATCCCGCGCAGCGCTTCTACGCCGAACACACCAACGTCGAAATGGCGTACAATGTCTACCAGACAGCGTGGGAAGAGCGCGTCCGGCGCGTGGTCTGCATCAGCTCCAACCACGCCGCCGACTACTACGAGCGGCTGATCCTCAAAAATGCGTGGGACTTCGTCGATCCCGATGACCGCGCGCTCTCGGACAACTACTACGGCTGGGCCAAGGAGGCCTACGAGCACCTGGGCTTCGTCTTCGCCGTGGGCGCAGTCAACGGTAGCCCGCTGGAGAACGTGCAGATTCGCATCGGCGGACCGCGCGAGACTGATGTCGAACGCTGCCGCCTGGGCGATATGACGTGCGTACGGCGGGCGCTCGCGGTCTACATCAGCCGCCGAGATCTTGACCAGCTCATCATCAAGAGCATCGAAGCCCCCGACATCCACGACGCGCAGGGTGTGCCTTTCCAAATCTTCTACGGCATCAGCGACAACGCGCGCGCCTTCTGGAGCATCGCCAACGCTCGTCGCATCATCGGCTACGCGCCGGAAGACGACAGCGAAATCCGCTTCCGCGACCAAATCGTCGCCCACACCGACGCAGCAAGTGCGCAACGGGATGTGTGATCCGAGAGCTACCTCAAGCAGGTCACGCAATTGGGTGCAGACTGCATCGACTTTGGGCAGGACACGGCCTTCCCTGGCGTCAAGGAACAGGGCTATCCCGACCTCGACATAATTGACTTTTGTACCATTTTTGATACACTACGACTATAGACACCGGCTGATGATATGAATTTAGCAAAGAGACGGCTAAGGAGTTTATGGGAATGAAGACAGAACATCTAGGCAGTGATTTTGACGACTTTCTGGCCGAAGAAGGGCTGCTGGCTGAAGCTGAAACCGTCGCAGTGAAACGAGTGATCGCTTACCAATTAGCGACGTTGATGGAAGAAGACAATCTGACTAAAACAGCGCTCGCGCGGCGTATGAAGACCAGTCGTGCCGCATTGGACAGATTGCTCGATCCCGACAACGAATCCGTAACCCTGCAAACGATAGAACGGGCGGCTTTGGCGTTGGGGAAAAAGCTACGCATTGAGTTTGTGTAAACGAGTCTTTTTATGGACAATCCTATGAAAATCCGAGATATTCTAGCTGTAGGACTGCGCAACGCAACACCGGAGGGCGGGTGGAGCGAGGAACTGCGTGAGGACGATTGCATCCACACGCTGATCGCCGTGCGCACCGACGAGGGCTTGACCGGCTTCGGCAGCGTCTACACCAATGACGCGCTCGTGCGCGGGGCACTGGGAGTGCTAGAGCCGCTCTATCGCGACGAGAACGCGCTGGAGCCGGAGCGCGTGAGCGAGAAGCTGCGCCAGAACTCGTTCTGGATGGGGCGCGGCGGCAGCATCGAGCACACCATCAGCGGCATCGACATCGCGCTGTGGGACATCCTCGGCCAGGCGACGGGCCAACCCGTGGGGCGCTTGCTCGGCGGGCGCTATCGCGAGCGGGTGATGCCCTACGCCTCGCTGCTGATGGAGGAACCGGGGCGCTTGACCGAGCATCTGCTGTACCTCAAAGCGCAGGGCTTCCGCGCCTTCAAGATGGGCTGGGGGCCGTTCGGACGGGAGAACGCCGCGCTGGACGAGGCCATCGTGCGCGCGGCGCGGGATGCGGTCGGCCCGGACAATCTGCTGATGGTCGATGCGGGCGGCAGCGACGCCTTCTGGCCCAACGGCTACAAGTGGGCGCTGCGCACGTCGCAGATGTTGGCGGACTACGACGTGGCCTGGTTCGAGGAACCGCTCAAGCCCGACGCCATCGAGGATTACATACTCCTGCGCCAGATGTCGCCGGTGTCGATCTCCGGCGGCGAGGTGCTGACGCGCCGCCAAGCGTTCCAGCCATGGTTGGAAGCCAGGGCGCTCGACATCGTACAGCCCGACGTCACCAAGGTGGGTGGCATCTCCGAATCGCGCCGCATCGCGTGGATGGCGCAAGACCACGGCATCCGCATGATCCCTCACGGGTGGAATACCGCCGTGGGCCTCGCCGCCGACCTGCAACTGGCGTCCGCCTTCCCTGACACCGACCTGGTGGAGTACATCACCGGCTCGCCCTACCTGGACGAACTCAGCGTGAGTGGATGGTCGTTAGACGCCAATGGCATGTTGGCGATCCCCGACGCGCCCGGCCTGGGCGTGACGTTGGATATGGACGCCGTGGCGAAATATACGCAGGGCGAAAAGTGGCTGTAAACAGCGCGAGCGGCGGTTGATCCGCCGCTCATATTTGCCGAAAAACTGCAGTTATGCTTTCTCTGCTATCATCGCCCGCGCGGCTTCGCGGATTGCCGTGAGTTTGTACGGGCGGCTCCAGCGATTGACCGGCAGCAGATCCCACACACGCGCGCGGATGTGCTGGATCCAGCGCTCCATGCTGAGCAGGCACGTGATCATGCCATTACCGCTGCCACCCGCCGCCGCGACGGCGATCACGGGTTTGCCCGCGAGACAGCTATCGCCACCGCGCGTGGCCTCGCAGCGGCGCAGCCGGTCCGTGAGTGCCTTCGCCGATTCGCTCATCTCGCCCCAGTAGACGGGCGTGACCAGCATCAGCGCATCGGCGTTACATAGACGGGCGTGCAGCGCCTGGAAATCGTCCAGCACCTGGCACGTGTGCCGCGCCTGGCACGTCCCCCACCCGTTACCACACGCCTCGCACATGCCAACGTTCAAATCGTTGAGACGGATTTCGTCTACCGTTCCACCAGCTTCGCGCACACCCTCGGCGGCTGCAGAGGCACATGCCGCCGTCAAGCCATCATCGTTTGGGCTCGAATGAATCACCGCAACTTTCATGATACTCTCCTTAAAAACAAACCACGAATCTTCACGAATTTCCACTAATTTTGATTTCTATTCGTGATAATTGGTGAAAATTCGGCGAATGCAGACATTCGTGGTTAGAATTTCTGCCAACAGTACCAAACTCCTGCTCGGTCTCACTCCTGGTCACACAGGACAAATGCCCGCCGCAGCGCCTCGATTAAATCGCCCTTGGGCTTGAACTCGTGGCCGACGTAGTACGGGTAGCCCGTCCCGGCAATCGCGCGGCAGATGCCGGCGTAGTTCATCTCCTGCGTGTCGTCCATGTCGTTGCGTCCGGGGTTGCCCGCCGTGTGGAAATGCCCGATCCACTGGATGTTGTCGCGGATGGTGCGGATGATGTCGCCTTCCATGATCTGCATGTGGTAGATGTCGTAGAGCAGCTTGACGCGCGGGCTGTCGACGCGCTCGCACACCGCCACGCCCCAGGCCGTGTGATCACACTGGTAGCCGGGATGATCAACTTTGGAATTGAGCAATTCCATGTTCAGGTTGATGCCCTTCTCCTCAGCATAGGGCGCGATACGCTTGAATCCGTCGGCGACGGCCTCGATAGCCTCGATCTCCGTCTGGAAGGGCTGCCGGTTGCCGCTGAAGCAGATCAGTCCAGGGATGCCGTGCTTCGCCGCGATGTCGATGGACTCCCGCAGTTCGGCCTCGATGCGGTCGTGATTCGCGCGTTTGTTCAGCCCGTCGGGCAGCGAGTCGTGGCCCGTCATGCTGGCGACGATCAAGCCATATTTGTGCGCGGTCTCGACCACTTCCTCGAAATCCGGACCACGGTTCCACAGCTCGACAGCGGCGTAGCCGATCTCCGCGCCGGTTTTGAACAGATCATCCAGGCTCATATCGGCGGGTTTGAACATTGGATAACACAGGGATTGTTTGATGCGCATGGTTAGCCTCCGTAGTCAGAGAGTCTTGCAGTCGCTAGTCTTATCGTCCAAAGTTGAACAGCTTGGTGGAGAAACATGCCAGACTGTCAAGGTGAGTCGTCCTGCTCCATCATCGAAACAGGCGGGGCAAGCTTTGATAGCTTACGGCGTCCCAGCCAGGTAAGGCCTACGCCGAGTCCAAGCTCTGCCACGAGAACGATCCAGCGTAGCCAGGCTCCGCCAGCGAATTGTTGTAACAACAGCAGAAGCAGGTCCATTACAAAAATCGCGAGTAGCACCCAGCCTGAGGTCTTGAAAAAACGCCGCAGCATGTCGCGCTTCTCGATACCGGCGCGCAAGTACCCCTCCGTCGCGTAGATGAAGACCAACACGGCTATTCCCACAAACAAAAAGAAGGCTTTGTCATAAAAACGCGTCTGCCATCCGCGGACAAAAGAATCTCCGGCATAGTATGCCGCAGCGGTGAGAAAGGTCTCCCGGCTCAAGATCAGGAACCAAAAACCCAGGGCGATGAGCACCGTCCACAACAAATAAAACAATACATAGTCGAACCAGCGTTTCTTTGCCATTTTTTCCTCTTCTATTCAACTCCGTAGAATTTAAAAGTAACAATCCAGCCATCCATGCGAAGGTCTACGCCAGTTTGTTCGCAACCTTCGTACGGATTCCTCAAACTTGCCCGGCCTGATCGATATCCTGCGCGGCCAGCACAATGATCCGCACCACGCTCTCGAGCGAAAGCCGTGACGTGTCGATGGCCAGGTGATAGTATTTGGAATTTCGCCAATCGGCATTGTTGTGCCAATGCCGGATGTACTGGCGCTTTCGCTCATCAGATTGCGCAACACGATACTCAGCTTCTTCCTGCGAGAAATGCTCGCGCTCCATCAAGCGCTGCGCGCGCACCTCCGGCGGTGCATAGAGGCGGATGTGCAATGCTGTAGGCCAATCGCTCAGGACCATCTGCCCGCCGCGCCCTACGATAATGGCATTGCCTTCGCGCGCAAAGCGCTCCATCGTGTCGCGGACCACCTGCTCGTAAGTCTGATCGTCGAGCGCGCCCCTTTTCTCGAAAGCAGAGGCCTGCTTGCGATACAGTGACGTCATCTCGCCGCTGACCAGTCTGGCCCGCTGCGTGACATTGCGCTCCTTCTCCAGGATCGTTTCGGTATCGACACCGGCCTCCTGCGCAATGTGCAACAACATATCTTTGTCCACGCGGCAATACCCCAACTGCTCGCACAGCAGTTCCGCCACTTGATCGCCGCAACTGCCCAATTCCCGCGATATGGTAATCACTGCCATGCCGCACCTCCTTCGTAGCTGTCAGCTATCAGCCTTCAGCGCTCAGCCTACGATTGCCTTCCCGTCTACTATCTACCGTCTACTGTTGTACTGCGTAGTGATGGTTTTGTCAACTACAGCATTTGACAAAACGCCCCCCCGTGTTACCATAACGCCCATCACATAGATTGATGAAAACAGGCGATAATCAACGACGAGAGAACGTGAAACGTGATGGCTCCCCAGACACAGTTTCACGTTCTCTGTTTGAATTTGGCAGCCAAGGTACGCGTATGATGAATGAACAGATTCCCGTGATCATCCTCTGCGGCGGCAAAGGCACCCGTATGGGTGACCGCACCGTCCCCAAGCCTTTAGTCGAAATCGGCGAGCGCCCGGTGCTGTGGCACGTGATGAAAATCTACGCGGCGCAGGGATTTACCGACTTCATCCTGGCGCTCGGTTATCAAGGGGATCTCATCAAGCGATACTTCCTGGAATACGACTGGCAGAGCCGCGATTTCACGCTGGCGCTCGGCGACGGCACGCCGCTCTACCACACGCCCAACGACACCGCCGGCTGGCGCATCACCTTCGCCGAGACCGGGCCGGAGACGATGACCGGCGCGCGCGTGCGCAAAGCCGCGCGTTACGTGAAGCACGCGCGCTTCTTCGTGACCTACGCCGACGGCGTCGCCGACATCGACCTGCACGCGTTGCTGGCTTATCACCGCCAGCAGGGCCTGCTCGCCACGATGACCGGCGTGCGCGCGTTCTCACGCTTCGGCATTCTCGAAACCGACGGGCAGGGAAAAGTCACCGGCTTCCAGGAGAAGCCTATGGTCGATACGCTCATCAATGGTGGCTTCTTCATCTTTGAGCGCGACGCGTTGCGTTATCTCGACGGCAGTGACGATCTCATTCTGGAACGCGAACCCTTCGCCGATCTGGCTGCCGACCGGCAATTGGCCGTCTACGAACATCACGGCTTCTGGCGCGCGATGGATACCTTTAAGGAAGCGCAGGAACTCACGGCGTTGTGGGAACAAGGCGCGCCGTGGAAAATCTGGTAGGGAGGTAGTTTGATGAACGCATCTTTCTGGCGTGACCGGCCCGTACTGGTCACAGGCTGCACCGGGCTGCTCGGGTCGTGGCTCACCCAGGCGCTCGTCGAGGCGAAAGCTGACGTCGTCGGGCTGATCCGCGACGATGTACCGCAGTCGCAGCTCGCGCGTTCCGGCGTGATCTATAGCATCCGCATCGCGCGCGGCGACGTGACCGACTACGCCACGATGGAGCGCGTGCTCAACGAGTACGAAATCGACACCGTCTTCCACCTGGCGGCGCAGACCATCGTGGGGATCGCCAACCGCGCGCCGCTCTCCACCTTCGAGACCAACATCCGGGGGACGTGGACCACGCTTGAGGCAGCGCGGCGTTCGCCTACTGTCACACGTATCCTGGTCGCCTCCAGTGACAAAGCCTACGGGACACAGCCCGTTTTGCCCTACACGGAAGACATGCCACTGCACGGCGAGCATCCCTACGATGTCTCCAAAAGCGCCGCCGACCTGGTCGCACAGACCTACGCGAAAACTTACGATATGCCCATCGCCATCACGCGCTGCGCCAATCTGTACGGCGGCGGCGACCTCAACTGGAACCGCCTCATCCCCGGCACGATCCGCAGCGCGCTGCAAGGCGAGCAGCCCATCATCCGCTCGGATGGCACGTTCGTCCGCGACTATCTCTACGTGCGCGATGCCGTCCGCGCGTATCTGATGCTTGCGCAAGCGCTCGACAATCCTGAGATTCGCGGCCAGGCGTTCAATTGCAGCACCGACGAACCCCTGAGCGTCCTGGAAATGACGCAGTTGATCCTGAGACTGTCGCCCCATCCCACACTCGAACCCATCGTGCTGGACGAGGTGAGGAACGAGATCAAGGATCAATACCTGAACAGCGCGAAGCTCCACGCCGCCCTCGGCTGGCAACCGGCATGGTCGCGCGAAGCGGCTATGGTGGAGACAATGGCGTGGTATGCACAATACTTAGGTTACAAGTTGCAAGTTGAAAGTTGAAAGTTATGCTCAAAGCCACAAAACAACTTTCAACACCCAACTTCGAACTTTCAACTCCGGTCTTTTTGACCGGTGCCACGGGCTTCATTGGACGGCGTCTGGCGAAATGCCTGATGGCTGCCGGCGCCGACGTAGCCGCGCTCGTCCTGCCCGGCGAGACAGCACTGCTGCCGGATGGCGTGCGCGCTATAAGCGGCGATGTCACCTTCCCGGAGACAGTGACCGAAGCGATCGCCACCACACAGCCCGGCTTGATCGTCCATCTCGCGGCAATCGGCATCACCAATCCCGATCTTCCCCTCACCGCCGCCTGCGACGTCAACGTAGGGGGCGTCATCAACATCCTAGATGCGGCACGACGTGTAGAGACGGTGCGCCGTATTGTGCTGGTCGGTTCATCCTACGAGTACGGCGCGCGCCGCGCCGATGATAGGCTGGATCCTTTCAACGCCTACAGTGCCTCGAAGGTCGCGGCGTGGGCCTTCGCTCGCGCTACCTACAACGCCTGGGGCGCGCCCGTCGTTTGGACGCGCCTGTTTCAGGTGTACGGGCCGGGCCAGCGGGAGAAAGCCCTGATCCCTGCCGCAATTCAGGCAGCCCTGAACGGCGATGATTTCCGCATGACGGCTGGCGAGCAACAGCGCGACTTTATCTTCGTCGAAGACGTCGTCGAAGGGCTGGTAGCGGCAACGACCGCGCCAGGCATCGAAGGGCGCGCGCTGGACGTAGGAACCGGCCAGCTTCACCGCATCCGCGCCGTCGTCGAGCGCATCTGGGCACTGAGCGGCGCGCGGGGGCAGATTCTCGCCGGAGCACTGCCCTACCGGCCCGGCGAAGTCCCCGCCATCCCCGCCGACGTGGATCGCACGCGACGACTCACCGGATGGGAGTCGCAGGTGGAATTAGAGACCGGGTTACAAAAAACAATTGAAGCGATGCGTGAAACGTGATACGTGAAAGAATCACACATCACGCTTCACGTTTTAGGAGGCACAAAGATGTCAGATGAACAATCGACGGCGCGGGCAGCGGTGTTGCGCCGGGAAATACTTGCCAAAGTGGCCGAGTACTATGACGTGGCACACCGGCCGGCGGACTTTATCCCCGGCGAGACGTTCGTCAATTACGGCGGGCGGGTCTACGATGAACGTGAACTACAGAGCGCCGTCGAAGCCATCCTCGATTTCTGGCTCACCGACGGGCCGCGCGCGGAGACGTTCTCCGCGCGCCTGGGCCAGTACGTGGGCCTGAAGCGCGTCCTCACGGTCAACTCAGGATCGTCGGCCAATCTGGTGGCGATGACGACGCTGCGCTCACGGCAACTCGACGCAGCAGCTTGCCGACGTCCCCTGAAAAACGGTGATGAGGTCATCACCCCGGCAGCCACCTTCCCCACCACCGTCGCTCCCATCGTGCAGAACCAGTTGATGCCCGTTTTCATCGATTGCAAAGTAGGGACGTACAACATCAACGTGGATTTGTTGGAGGCCGCACTCTCGGAGAAGACGCGCGCCGTTTTCGTCCCGCACATCCTCGGCAATCCGGTGGAGATGGACCGCGTGATGGCGTTCGCCGAAGCTCACAACCTCTACGTTATCGAGGATACGTGCGACGCGCTGGGCAGTCGCTACGACGGCGTGGCCTGCGGCGCGTTCGGCCATCTTTCCACCTTCAGTTTCTATCCGGCGCATCACATCACCACCGGCGAAGGCGGCGCGGTGGGGACGAATGACAAAAAGCTGTACCACATCGCCCACTCCATCCGTGATTGGGGGCGTGATTGCTGGTGTGATCACAAGAGCCACCGTGACGGCGAATGTGGCAAGCGCTTCGACTGGGAAATCCCCGGTCTGGGCGAACCCTACGATCATCGCTATTATTTCACCGAGATCGGCTACAATCTCAAGATGACGGACATCCAGGCCGCCATCGGCCTGCCACAGCTTGACAAGCTACCGGATTTCGTGGCGGCGCGCCAACGCAACTTTAAGGTGCTTTATGAAGGGTTGGCCCGTTACGCCGATCATCTGGTCCTGCCGGTATGGAGTCCCAAAGCCGAACCGGCGTGGTTCGCGTTCACCATTGCTGTACGAGAAGATGCACCTTTTACCCGGCGCGATCTCAATGATTTCTTGCGCGAACACAAAGTTGAGACCCGTTACCTGTTTGCCGGCAACATCCTGCATCAGCCCGGCTACCGCAACATCCCACACCGCGTCGCCACGCCGATGCCGGAGACCGAGCGCGTGCTCAAGAGCGCCTTCTTCATCGGCGTGTATCCGGGCATGGACGATGCGCGGCTGGCGTATATCCTGCAAGTTTTTGAGGATTTCTTCAAGGCACGGGGTTTGCATTAAGCTCCGGCAAAAATCATAGGTCAGTAAAGGAGGAGTTGAAACGTGATCACGAAACGGGTATCGAAACACCAGCCGCTATGGGGAAAGATTGGTTCGGTGTGTAGCATTCTGGTTCTGTTGGCCCTCAATCTGGCGGGATGCGGGCCTTCCGAGGCGGAACTGGCTGCACAGGCCACGCAAGTGGCGCACGATATTTTTGCGACGCAGACGGCGCAGGCCCCCACATTCACACCGACGGCCACGGCGACGCCTACATCCACCAACACGCCCACAGCGACGCCCACCGAGACGCCGACAGCCACCGCAACACCGACCGAAACGCCGACGCCAACCCTTACCCCGTCTCCGACCAACACGCCGACCGAGACGCCGGTTCCCACAGACACGCCAACGCCAACGGAAACCCCCACTCCGAAGCCGACGTCGCCGCCGCAGCCCACCACGCCCCCTACTGCCGACGCTTCTGCCAATGATTACGTCACCATCTACTATCGCTCCAATCCCAACGAGGTTTTGGGCGTATTTCCCGAACGGCCCTTCGACGGGAAAGCGCTGTACGACAACATGGTGAGGATGCAGCAATCGATCAATGCGATGCGAAACGCACTTGACGGCGCGGGTAGAGGTGATGCGGCTTCCTGTGCTACCTACGTTCAATCCTATGAGGCCATCCTCAACTCGGGCGTTTTCTACAGCGACGTTCCGGGAGACTGGCAGGACATCGACTTCGCCTACGTGTTATCGTTCATCGACTCGCTAGATCGAACCCGCCCCGCATATTTGTCCTGCATCAATTCCGGCATGGTAGACAGTTTCAACCTGGGTCTGGCGATGACGGCAATGGATAATACTCTCAGCCTGCTGAATCCCGCAACAGCGGCGGCGGCAGCCAAACAATAAACTTCAACCAGGAGAAAGATAACGACATCTATGAAACTTTCGATCATCATATGCGCCTATAACGAACGCCGCACGATTCTCGACGCTATCGCGCAGGCGCACGCAGTGGAGCTTCCACCCGGATGGGATAAGGAAGTGATCGCGGTGGACAATGATTCGACCGATGGCACGCGCGAGATGCTTCAGGCAGTGGATATGCCGGGCGTGCGCGTCGTGCTGCACCCGCACAATATGGGCAAGAGCGCTTCGATCCTCACCGGGTTCCGCGAGGCCAGCGGCGACTACGCCATCATCTTCGACGCCGATCTGGAATACGAGGCCGCCGACATCCCGCGCATGGTCGCCGCCGTGACGCCCGGAGAAACGGTAGCCGTGTTCGGTTCGCGCACCCTCGGCGGGCGCAAGATCTACCTCTACGCGCAGAATTACTGGGCCGTGCGTGGCCTCACCGCCATCGCCAACTTGCTCTTCGGCGGGCATTTGACCGACATCGCCACCGGCCCCAAGCTGGTGCGCGTGGATGTGGTGCGCTCGCTGAACCTGAGCAGCCACGAGTTCGATCTGGACTTTGAGTTGCCGTGCAAGCTGCTCAAAAACGGCCACAAGATTGAGGAAGTCGCCATCAACTATCACCCACGCTCGGTGGCGCAGGGCAAAGGCCTGGCGGGATGGAAGGCCATCCGTACCGGTCTGCGCGTGTTGTGGATTTACCTGAAAGTGTGGTTAGGAGGATAAGATGAACATCGTAATTACCGGTTCCATCGCCTTCGACTATTTGATGTCGTTTCCGGGCGATTTTATGGAGCACGTCAAACCGGACAAGCTGAACAAGCTGAGCCTCAGCTTCCTGGTGGACGAGATGCGCAAGCAATACGGGGGCTGCGCGCCGAACATCGCTTTCACGCTGGCGTTGCTCGGTGAACGTCCCGTAGTGATGGGGACGGCTGGGCAGGACTTCGGTGACTATCGCGCGTGGCTCGAAGCGCACGGCGTGGATACCACTGGCGTCACCATCATCCCCGACGTGTTCACGGCATCATTCTTCGTCAACACCGACCTGAACCAGAACCAGATTGCCAGCTTCTACACCGGCGCAATGGCGTATGCCCGCGAGCTATCGTTCCACGATGCGACGGCGCCGGTCGATCTGACCATCGTCTCGCCCAACGATCCACTGGCGATGCAGAAGTACCCGGCGGAGTGCAAGGCGCTCGGCATCCCCTACATCTACGATCCCAGCCAGCAAGTCGTGCGGCTGGATGGCGTTGCGCTGTGGAAAGGCGTCGATGGCGCGGACATCCTTATCGTCAACGATTACGAGTACGAGCTGCTCAAGGATCGTACCGGCATGAACGATAACGACATCCGTGCCGCCGTGAAGCGCGCCGTCATCGTCACACGCGGCGAACAAGGCTCCCACATTTGGGCTGACGGCGAAGAAATGATCGTGCCCGTCATCCCACCGCGGCAAGTGCTCGATCCCACCGGCGTCGGCGATGCATACCGCGCAGGCCTTATCAAAGGGCTCGCGCTGGGCCTGCCGTGGCGCATCTGCGGGCAAATCGGTGCGCTGGCTGCCACCTACGTCCTCGAAACCCACGGCCCGCAGACGCACAGCTACACCCTCGCAGCGTTCGGGGAACGATACAAGACTGTTTTCGGAGAAGACGCGTTTACTGGTATAATAGAGAAATAGAAATATACCAGTGGAGTAAAATGAGGTAAACAATGGTTGCGCGCTTTATTTTGAGCGATTACGTTGAAGAGGCACTGGCGCAGGCGACTTACGACAAACTGGAAGATGGAACGTATGTCGGGCGTGTTCCTCCTTGTGTAGGCGTGATCGCATTTGGAGAAACGCTGCGTGAATGTGAAAATAACTTACGCTCCACGCTTGAGGACTGGATTCTGGTAGGACTCAAACTCAATCATCCCCTACCCCTGATTGCTGACATTGACCTGAACCTGGAACCGACCTATGCCGCGATGGACGCCATGTAAACGTCGCGATTTCATTCGCAAACTGCGACAGCTTGGTTTCGATGGGCCTTACGCTGGTACTCGGCACCAGTTTATGATCTGTCAGCAACACCGGTTAGCCATACCCTCAAACGCGGAATATTCTGTACCACAGTTGCGGATGTTGATCAGCGAAATCGAACTGATCATCGAACGCGAATTATCCGTAGAAGAGTGGAACCAACTCTAGAAGAGATCACACATAAGGAGTCTTTGAATGATGAAACACCACGTGAAAGATTTGGACCTGGCGCCATCCGGGCGCTTGCGCATGGAATGGGCCGAACGTGAGATGCCCGTGCTGCGTCAGATTCGCGAGCGGTTTGCCGCCGAGAAGCCGCTCAAGGGCGTGCGCCTTTCGGCGTGCCTCCACGTCACCACGGAGACCGGCAACCTGGCGCGCGTGCTCCAGGCCGGTGGCGCGGACCTCGTCCTGGTCGCCAGCAACCCGCTGAGCACGCAGGATGACGTCGCTGCCGCGCTCGTCGCCTACGACGAGATCCCCGTCTACGCCATCAAAGGCGAGGACAACGAGACTTACTACGAACACATCCACGCCGCGCTCGATCACAAGCCGCACATGACGATGGATGACGGCGCCGACCTGGTGGGCACGATGCACAAGAATCGCCGCGACGCATTGGACGCCATCATCGGCGGGACCGAGGAAACGACCACCGGCGTCATCCGCCTGCGGGCGATGGCGAAGGAAGGCGCGCTGGAATACCCCATCATCGCCGTGAACGACGCGCTGACCAAGCACCTCTTCGACAATCGCTACGGCACGGGCCAATCCACGCTTGACGGCATCATCCGCGCGACCAACGTCCTCATCGCCGGCAAGACGGTGGTGGTGGGCGGCTACGGCTGGTGCAGCCGGGGCATCGCGATGCGCGTCAAGGGTCTGGGCGGCAACGTCATCGTCACGGAGATCGATCCGCTCAAGGCGCTGGAAGCGGTGATGGACGGTTTCCGCGTGATGCCGATGCTCGAAGCCGCGCCGATTGGCGACATCTTCGTCACCTCCACAGGCGACATCAACGTGGTGGACACACAGCACTTCGCGGTGATGAAAGACGGCGCGATCGTTTGCAACTCGGGACACTTCAACGTCGAGTTGAACCTGCCGGGATTGGCAGGTATGGCGATCGGCGCGCCACGCCGCATCCGGCCCTTCGTCGAGCAGTACGTCCTGCCCGATGGCCGCCACATCAATATCCTGGGCGAAGGGCGTCTGGTGAACCTTGCCGCCGCCGAAGGCCACCCGAGCGCGGTGATGGATATGTCGTTCGCCAACCAGGCGCTCTGCGCCGAGTACATGCTCGCGCACGCCGAAGAACTTGAGCATACCGTCTACGCCGTGCCGGAGGCTATCGACGAAGCCATCGCCAAACTCAAGCTCGCGGCGATGGGCGTGGAAATTGACGTACTGACTGAAGCACAGAGGCATTACCTGGATTCCTGGCAGGAAGGTACGTAGGATTCAAAGGACATAACAACAAAAAACCCCGGAAGCGATGATCGCCCTCCGGGGTTTTCTGTTTGGCGCTTTCCGACCTTACAAATGGACGGCCCGCCGCCCGATGTGCGAAAAGAACTCGTTGCGGGTGGCCTGGGACGTTTTGAAGCTGCCCAACATCGCGCTGGTGCTCATGCGGGCGTTGGCCTTCTTCACGCCGCGCATCGCCGCGCACATATGCAGCCCTTCGGCAACGACGGCAACGCCCTGCGGGTGCAACGTCTCGTCGAGGAATTCCGCAATCTGCTGCGTCATCCGCTCCTGCACCTGCAAGCGCCGGGCGAACATCTCCACGATGCGTGGAATTTTGCTGAGGCCGATGACCTTGCCGTTAGGAATGTAGGCCACGTGGACTTTGCCCATAAACGGCAGCATGTGATGCTCGCACAGGCTGTAGTAGTCGATATCCTTGACCAGGACCATTTCATCGTAATTCACATCGAAGAGCGCATCGTTGATCAGGCGCACCGGATCGACGTGATAGCCCGCGGTCAATTCTTCATACATGCGGGAAACGCGGTTCGGGGTGCGGAGCAGGCCCTCGCGCGTAGGGTCCTCGCCAATCGCTTCCAGGATCATGCCCACGGCGCACTCAATTTCTCCGGTACACTCTTGTTCAGGAATATCCAACAAATCGTTACGAAAGACGTCGTAATCACTCGGTGTAATCTTCAAAGGCTGGTTCATAGTTTTCTCCTTAACGCTAACCATACTATAGATTTCAATTGCCTATAGTATACTACTTTGTACAATTTTTGTCAAGTATTTGAGTGTATTAGATAGACAAAACATCCTTGATTGACTGGTTCTAGCGAAGCACAACCGGGAAGCTTGTGGCTTCCCGGTCTTATCGATCACGGTCCTGCTATTTCATAACCCCTACTTGGACGTTGCGGAACCGCGCCGGGGCTGTGCCGTGCCCGGTATGCGCGACCTGACCCGGCTGTCCCTTGCCGCAGTTCGGCGTCCCCCACACCACCCAATGATCCGCGTTGCAGATGGCATCGCAGTTGCCCCAGAATTGCGGCGTGATGCCGGTGTACGTCGCGTTCTTGTACATCTGCCCCAACTTGCCGTTCTTGATCTGATAGGCCAACTCGGTGCCGAACTGGAAGTTGAGGCGCTTGTCGTCGATGCTCCAGCTTTTGTTGGTGATCATGTAAATGCCGTCGTCGGTGTCGGCGATGAGATCGTCCAGCGTCCACGTCCCCGGTTGCAGGCTGATGTTCGTCATGCGGATGATGGGGATGCGGTTCCAGCCATCGGCGCGCATCGCACCATTGCTGCGCGCAGGGGCGTCGGGATGCAGGCGGCGCAACTCCTGCGCCGTCTCCCGTGAGGTGAGGTAGCCCACGAACATCCCGTTTTTGACGATGTCCGTCTTTTGCGCGGGCACACCCTCGTCGTCGTAGCCGAACGTACCCAATCCCGTAGGCGTCACCGCATCGGCGGTGAGGTTGACAATATCGGAGCCGTAACGGAAATGCCCACCGTACTTCTCCGGCGTGAGGAAGCTCGTGCCTGCATAGGCGGCCTCGGTGCCGAAAACGCGGTCCAGTTCGATGGGATGCCCGCACGACTCGTGGACTTGCAATGCCAGTTGCGGGCCATCGAGGATCATCGTCGTGACGCCGGCAGGACACTGTGGCGCGCTGAGCAAGGCCACGGCCTCCTCGCCCATGCGGCGCGCGTTGCCGACCAAATCCCAGCGCTTCACAAACTCGTAGCCCGCCGTACCCTGGTGCCTGCCGAACGAGTTGGGATAAGAGCGTTTCTGCATCTCTCCTTGCGCCACGGCCACGGCGACAATGCCTAGCCCACTCTCGATGATCTCCTGCTCGATGAAACTGCCCTCGGTGCTGGCGAAGGTCTTGTTCTCGCGGATGAACACCAGGGAAGAGGTCGCGACTTTGACGCCTTTTACAGCACGGGCTTCTTTATCCGCCGCCAGCAGCAGCGACACCTTATCGTTGAGCGGCACGGTGAAGGGATCGATCTCCACCGGCGTTCGGTAACTGCCCACGTGGACTTCCGCCGGCCCCAAGTCTACGTCCTCGATTTTGGTCAGGGCACTGGCCTTCGCAATCTGCACCGCCAGCGCGGTCACGCGATCCACCTCAGCCGGTTCGAGCCGGTGGCTGCTGGCGAAGCCCCACGCGCCATCGGCGATGACGCGGATGCCGAAGCCCTGCGAACTATCCAGTGCAAGGCGCTGGACGATCCCGTTTTTCACGGTGATCGCCTGATTCTCACGGCGCACGATACGGACATCTGCATACGTTGCCCCTTTTACTTTCGCCAAATCTAATGCGCGGTCGGTTAAATTTCGCATAATCGTCATTTCCTCCTAAAACTCCGTCGTTCCCGTAAACTGGAACTCGTGAATCTTGGCCGCCGGAACATAGATACCACCCCGGCGTCCACTGATTAGTTTGCAGTCCGAACTCAGCATCTCCGCCCGGCTAAAGGCCTCCAGAATGCTCTGCGTAAAGCGGAAATTCTTCAGTGGGCGGGTGATTACACCGTCTTCGATGAGGAACGTGCCGTCGCGCGTCATCCCGGTGAGTACGGTCTTAATTGGATGGACGGTATTGGTGTAGTGGAAGCGCGTCACCCAAATGCCCCGTTCCGTGGAGGCGAGCATCTCCGCTTTCGTCGCCGTGCCGGGCGCCATAAATAGATTGAGCGGGATCGGCCCAAACGTGTTGGGGGCAGGTAAGCTGTGCCCCGTCGAGGCTTTACCTTCCTCTCGTCCGGCGGTAAACGTGTCGTAGACGACGCCCTGAGCGATGCCTTTCTCGATCAAAGCCACGCGCTGCTTGGGCACGCCTTCGAAATCGAAGGGCAGCACCAGCCCGCGTGGGTCGAGGCCGTCGTCCCAAATCGTGATATTCGCGCCGGTCACGGGTTCGCCGAGACGGCCCGTCATAAAGCTGCGTCCTTCCTGCAAAGCCAGCGCGCCAAATCCCGTAAATCCCAGCGACGACAACATATCGGCAACCGCCGCTTCCTCAAGGATAACGGTGTAGGCTCCCGGCTCAATGCTGGTGGGATGGCGGCTTTGCAGCGCCTTATCGACGGCCACCCGTCCCACAGCCTCCGGATCCAGCGTCGAGACGTCCGCAGCAGTAGCAGCGCCGTACCCGGAGCTATCGTCGCTCATGATGACGGTGACCAGTTTGGCGACAGTTCCGCAATGGTAAGCGGCGACGCCAAGGGAGTTCGCCACGAACATTTCCTGCACCTCGGTGGAAAAAGCGCCTGCCGCCTGCAGGCCGTTTTCCCGCGACAAGGTGCAGATGGCCGCTACGCCCTGCGCACGCTGTTCCGGCGAGCATGCCGCCGTCGCTGCGATATAGGCGTCAATTTCCTGCGCGGGCTGCGGTTCGGGCAGCGAGTGGAAATCGGGGTTGTCCTGCTGAAAGCGCGCCACCGTCTCCGCCGCATCGACCACATGACGCAACGCTTCGTCGCTCAGATCGTTGCCCGAGGCGACGCCCATCTTTTGGCCGAATACCGCCCGCACGCGCACCGTGACGTCCGTTTCCGATACATTTTGGTGAATCCGGTTGGTCGCGAAACGGGTCAGGTGTTCGTCACCCCCCATAATCACCACCTCGGTTTGATCGGCACCGGAGAATCCCAGCACGCGATCGGTAATAACTTTCAACCTTTCTTTACCTAGCACGTTTTACCTCCTTCGAAAATTAACCGCAACTATGGCTTGCGGGCGACCACCAACAAGTGGTTGGATATACCGATAATGGACGGTTCGTTGCACGTTTCGAGCAACAGGGTTTTCCATATGGGCCAGCGTTCGGGATCGGCCTCTACCTTTTCCAGGTGTTCCAACGGCAGATGATTTGCCAGTCCCTCGCACCCGATGCAATCCACAACCTGCAATCCGGCGCGGCACGCTAACTCCTGTAACTCGCCTGGGGAGAAAGTATACCAGACCTGAGAGCCACTAAAAATGCCACACGTGCGCTGCTCCGCCGTCATAAACTGATCGAAGAAATCCTCACTTATCCAGTAGATCGCTGACCGGTAGCTCGCCAATCTCTGCAATCCTGTCAGCAACACTACCCCGCCCGGTTTGACCACCCGCGCCAACTCGGCGATCGCTGCGGCGCGGTCCGAGCCATTGGGAATGTGCGAGAGCGGCGCGCCCAGGCTCATCACAGCGTCGAAGACACCATCGGGATAGGGCAGCGCGGTGAGATTGCCCTGGGTCAACGTCACATGCACAGAGACGCCGGCCCCGGCGATTTTGTCGCGTCCAAGCTGCAACATCTCGCCGACCAAATCGAACATCGCCACGCGACAGCCGCGCCGGGCCACGTCAATGGCATAGCGGCCCGGGCCGCTGCCCGCATCCAGAATCCATCCTACGGCGGGCAGATACCGCTCAAGGCAATACGTGGTGATGAGATACTCGATGCGTGTGATAGGCGTCGCGGAAAGGCGCTCCCATTCTTTTACAGCCCCATCGGCATAGCGTTGTTGGATCTGCTTCGACCAATTTGTTTGTCCGGAAGATTCACCTGGCACGATTTGCCTCGCTTGCCACGAATTCATCATACTCCTGAGGTAATGTAATCCCGTACCGCTCGCAGAGCAGTTTGACGTCGTGATAGCCGTCCTCGTCGAGAGGATAGCCGGTGTGGAACTTCACCATCCACTCCGGCGAAATGCATTTGACCGGGAATCCGTCAATCGAACCCATTCCGCTCAACTTGCATCGGACTCCCTCTGCGGTGACTCGACAGTCGGCCGGCGAGTGCTTTCGACCCGCGTATACACGGACAGTCCAAATATGTACAAGATCATGCTCACCTGCACCAGGTTCTGGAATGTGTTGCGCTGCGTGACATTCATCAGCAGACCGGACAACGGGTAAAGGACGGTGAAAAACCCAACCAGACTGTAGATCAGGATTTTATGCAATTTCGAATCAAGGCGACGATACAAGAGGTAGGTCAACAATCCGGTCAAGGTTGCCCCCACGAGCAGCGAACCCCAAAAACCTAGCACCCAATCGCTCACCGCCGCCATCACCAGGAATTGCACGCAGTAGGCACTCGAGAGCAAGGCCAAATCCAGGAACCTGACCTCTTGCCCGCGAATCAACAAGGTCAGAGCCAGCATCGTAACAAGCAACGTCAAGGCATAAGGGCTGTTGCGCAACACACGCAGCACCTTGGCGCCGGGTTGTTCAGGTTGAGGCAACGCGACGCCCATCCCGGCAACCGTCACAGCATTGTGAAGTCGCCACGTCAAAACGGAGCCGCGCTGGTCCGGCGTCGCCCGAACCTCCATCGGTGTGAGACAGCCTTCCGGATAATTAAGCTCCTCGACGGGGAGGCGATCGACAGTCAGCATTAATGTGAAGTTTTGAATATTGCGCTGGCCGGGGATTTGATAGTAAAAAGTGTCCATACCACGGGAAGAGTAGATGACCACCACTTTATGACGTTGTCCCGGTCGCATCCGGTCAACCCACCTGACCCAATCCGTAGCATAGAATTGCACTCTGGAACTGATATCCTGGTCATCCACAAGGATCTGGAAACCCTCATACAAGGTTTGTCCAGGAGAAAGTGGGAAATAGAACTCAGCCTCAGTCTCAACATCCGAATCATTGACCACATCATACTCAAAGCGAGCCTCAACGACGTAGCCGTTATAAAGCGCGTAGCCTTTCTGGCGCTCGCTCAAGGCCAAGTTGACTTCACCGGCAAAACCGGCGATGCTATTTTGAGGGATTTGTTCCCGCACTGTGACATTCCTGTACAGCGGCGGCTGGCTGGGGTCTTCACGTGGAATCTCCTCCTGTTTGACCCGCTCGACGAAGTGACTGACGATCAATTCCCGCTGAGTGTGCGGCTTTCCCCAAATCGACTGTGCGCTTTGACGGTTCGTGTCACTCAGACTACCATGCGTGGAATTGAAGGTGACGACGTTGTTGTTGAGAATTCCCCGGAAAGCCCACAACAATCCCAAGAACAACACCGCGCCAATAGCCCCTTCGATGATGCGTCTAAACCACGGCCAAAATCTGTCCGACGTGACTTTGATTTTGCCGACGGCGCTGCCAAACAGAATTACTGCCGTAACCGTCATCAGCAAACTGATTGTCGGTTCTACAGTAAACCAGTTGATCAATCGGTTCAACATCGCACACCTCCCAACCTACACAAGAAAGGATTTCCAGCAAAATAGTTTTGACGCACTTCTCCGAGTATAAAAGGCTGACCTGATCCAACTCCAGACCTACCGGATCAATCCTTTGATCAGATACCCCGCCACGAGGAACATCCCTGTGACTACCGCCCACTCTTTGGAGACCGCCACATCCGCCAATTTGAGCGCACGCCAGGCCAACGGCGCGGATAGCAAACACAACAAACACCACACAGGGACGCCGCCAACCGCAACGCCGATTAGCAACAGCGCATACGCCGCCACGTAGCCGCGATTTCCAAGACGCGCCGCCACCGGCAAATACCACACCCACATCGCCGCCACGATGAGCGCGGGCCAAACCGTCACCCACGCCAACCGCCCGGCCTGCGTCCAGTAGACGACGATGACCAAAAACGGCAGCGCAATCCACGGTAGATCGAGTTGCAATCGCTGTAACCCCACCTGCACTGCAACGCCAATCGCCGTGACGATGAGAAACAGGCCAACGGAGAACACGCCTGTCACCGCCCATGCCGCCACGCCACCCAAACAAGCAGCGAGCAGCGTTGCCATCAAAATGGGTGATTCAAGCGTCAAGCCTTTCAGAACCGATAACTTTTGACCTTCGACGTTCAACTTTCGACTCTCAATTCCCGCTCCAGAATCGGACGCATCGCCTGCGCAGCACGAGCGCGGTGACTGATGTGGTTCTTCTCCTCTTCCGTGAGCTGCGCCATCGTGCAAGAATGTTCGAACAAGTAAAAGACGGGGTCGTAGCCGAACCCCCCTTCCCCACGCGGCTCGAAGCTGATCACACCCTCGCAAACACCTTCGGTGATGTACTCACGCGGCGCGCCAGAGGCATCCGGCAGCACCAGCGCGGCGATGCAGCGGAAACGCGCGCCTCGCTGTTCCAAAGGAACACCGTCCAGCGCCTTGAGCAGCGCCCGGTAACGCACCTCATCCGCGCCGAGATGATAGCGCGCGGAGCGCACGCCCGGCGCGCCATCGAGCGCGTCCACCTCCAGGCCGGAGTCGTCGGCCAGCGTGGGCAGTCCAGAGGCCGCCGCCAGCGCCCGCGCCTTGATGAGCGCGTTCTCCGTGTACGTCTCGCCGGTCTCTTCGATGTCGCCAGTCAACCCGAGGTCATCGGGTAACAGCAACTCCACGTCCAGCCCATCTAACAGCGCCCGCCACTCTCGGCGCTTCCCGCGATTGTGTGTAGCTAACAGTAATTGCATCGTTCCTCCTGTGCGAATCATGAATCATGAATCATGAAACGCGATTCGTGACCGTGATTCATGATTCATGATTCTCTGTCGCTAACTTGCGTTCCAGGCGATCTTTGCGATGCCGAAGTTCCGACAGCAATTGCGTACGCTTGAGGCTTTTGGGATGACGCTCGGCGCGGTGGAGGGCAGCGTCGGTTTCGGATAGTGCCGCGCGTAGATCACCGGTGGTCCATTCGTAGTACTTGGCGCGTTCCACCAGCGGTTCGACGGCCAACGGATGATAGTTCGCCCAGGCATCCCACAGTGCAAACGCCCGTTCCCACGCGCCGCAGCGTTTGTGACGCAGCGCCATCTCGCACCAGAGCCGCGCGGCGCACGCCTCATCCAATGTCCCGGTCTCCTGCAAAAGCGCCCGTTCCCACGCTCTGAACGCGTCCGCCTCCCGCCCAACGTGATCGTAGACGCGCCCCACCCCGGCCCACTCGCCCGGCGCGAGCGCCATCTGCTCCGGGGACGTGACCATGCGCGTCACGTGGACCAGCAGCGAGACGAGGCTCAGCACGTCGATGCGGTTGTGATAGAAGACGCGCACCATGTCACCGGTGTCGCCGGTATCCAGGTATTGGCGGTAGAGCCAGGGGATCAGCGACGATTCGATGTCCACCTCGGCGCGCTGCACGCGCAGAATCGCCGTCTCCAGCACACCCAGACGGCGGGATTCCAGGTGATCGCGCCAGAGTTGCCGCGCCACGGTGAGCAAATCCAGGTGCGGCAGCGCCCGCCAGCGCGGGGCCATCCGGTTCAGAATGAAGCGCGTTTCGAGCAGCGGGAGATCGAAGCCATTGCCGTTGAAGCTGACAATGCCGGTCGCGCCGTCCAGCACGTCCTCGATGTAGCGCATCGCCGCCAACTCTTCGTCGGGACTGCGGAGAAAGACGAGGTGTAGCGTCAAGGCGCCGCCATCTGGCGCATCCTCCCACACGCCGATGCCGGTGAGGAAGACCAGCGTCCCCGCGCCGCCCGCCAGGCCGGTTGTCTCCGTGTCGAGGAAGGCGGGGCGCACGCCCAGGTCCGGCACGCCGAAAAGCGGCAGCGCCGCCACGGGAAGGCGCTGCATCTCGCCCAGCGCGTAACGTCCGTGCGGATGAATGGACGGGTACACCCGTTTTTCCACCCACACCGGGCCGTGCGGGGTCAAAAGCTCGTCGCCGGGCAGCGCGGAACTGGCCTGCCGCGACGGTTCAGCGGGGGGCGGCGGCGCAGGTTGCAGCGCCTTCAGGCCCTTCACCACGCCGAGGCGTTTCAATTGCTGGCGCAATTTGTCGTCCATAACTTAACGTTAAAGCATTTTTCACCGCTGAGAGCGCAGAGTTTGCAGAGACAGATAATGTTAATTTCTCTGCGTTCTCAGCGACCTCAGCGGTAAAGAGCTACGCTCCCACCTGGCGGCGTTCGATGCGGGCGCCGAGGGGGCGGAGTTTTTCTTCGATGCGCTCGTAGCCCCGGTCGATCTGGCGGATGTTGAAGATCGTGCTGGTGCCTTCGGCGGCGAGGGCGGCGATCAGCATCGCCATACCGGCGCGGATGTCGGGGCTTTCCATTTCGTCGCCGTGCAGGCGCGAGGGGCCGTAGACCAGCGCGCGGTGCGGATCACACAGGACGATGCGCGCGCCCATCGGGATGAGCTTATCGACGAAGAACAGGCGGCTCTCGAACATTTTCTCGTGGAAGATGATCACGCCGTCGGACTGCGTCGCCAGGACGAGCGCGATGCTCATCAGGTCCGCCGGGAACGCGGGCCAGGGCGCATCCGCAATCGAGGGGATCGCGCCGCCCATATCAGGGACGATTTGCAAGGATTGCTCGGCAGGCACGAAGAGGTCGTCGCCGCGAATCTCCACGGAGACGCCCAACCGCTCCAGGTGCATCAACGTCATCCGCAGGTGGTGGGGGACGGCGTTGCGGATGAGCAGCTCGCCGCGCGTCGCCGCCGCCAACGCAATGTAGCTGCCCACTTCGATGTGGTCGGAGGCCACGGCAAAGTCCACGCCGTGCAGCCGTTCCACGCCGTCGATGACGAGCGTGTTCGTGCCGATGCCGTTGATCTGCGCCCCCATCGCGTTGAGCATGGCACACAAATCCTGCACGTGCGGCTCGGAAGCGGCGTTGCGCAGAGTCGTCGTCCCCTTGGCGAGGACGGCGGCCATCACCGCGTTCTCCGTAGCGGTGACGCTGGCCTCGTCGAGCAGAATATCGGCCCCGCTGAGGTGGTCGGCCTTCAAGATGTAGTTCCCGTTCTGCACAACCACGTCCGCGCCAAGCTCCTGGAACGCCATAAAGTGCGTGTCCACGCGCCGCCGCCCGATCACGTCACCGCCGGGCGCGGGAATGGCAAGGTCGCACAGCCGCCCTAGCAGCGGCCCGGCGATCAGGATCGAACCGCGAATGGCGCGGAACAGGTCGCGGTCCATGTCGTTCGTCGGCGAGCAGACCTGCTGCGCCTGAATTTTCCAGGTATTGGCGTCCAATCGCTCAACGTCCGCACCGAGGATCTGAAGCAGTTCCGCCATCACCTCCACGTCGCGGATCGCCGGGAGATTGCGCAGGATGACCGGTTCATCCGTCAATAGAGATGCTGCCAGCGTCGGCAGCGCCGCGTTCTTGTTGCCACTCGGGAAAATTTCTCCCCGAAGTGGAATACCGCCTTGAATGACAAAGCAATCGTTCATCGATAGCTCCTTTGCGTGATGCGTGAATCATGATTCATGATTCGTAAACAGTTCAGCGCAGTGCGATTTCAACGGTTGCGCCAATCGCGAGACCCAATGCCTGCGCGCCATGGCCGTGGTTGACCGCAAGTTCGAGCAGTCCTTCACTGCCGACGAGGGCCAGTGGTTCGCCCGGTTCGACTTCGCCGTAGGTGTGGCGGACGGGGCCGAGGTCGCGCCCGGCAACGAGGACGCGCACGCGCGCCGCGTTGATGATGCCTGCTGGCACATCGCCGAAGACCGGGTCGAGGGACAAAAGCGCGCCATCCCACACCAACCGCCCGATGCTGGTGATGACGTTGCCGAAATGGTCGATGTAGATCACCTCGCCGGTGATGGTGGACTCGGTCACGGTAAAGACCGGCGCGGGCAAGCGCACCGGATCTTCCACTTCGGGACCGAGTTCCGCCATCGGAACACCGCGCGCCAGATGCGCACCCGCCGGAGAGAAAATGTCACGCCCGTGGAACGTGTTGCTGACCGCCACGTTGCGATAGGCAGGATTCGCCAGTTCGACGATCATCGTGGGCGGAGCAACCTCCCAGACGTACGAGAAGACACCATTATCCGGCCCCACCAACATCCCCCACGGCGTCCGCGCCGCGATAGGGCGCCGCACCGTCCCCACGCCGGGATCGACCACGACGACGTGGACGCTTTCCAGCGGGAAGTACGGCAGCGCCGTCCACAGCACATAGGCCGCGCTCCGCACGTCCTGCGGCGGAATCTCCTGCGTGATGTCAATGCAGGGCACGCCCGGCGCAATCCCCGCGATCACACCCTTCATCGTGCCGACGTAGCCGTCACGTGTGCCAAAATCGGTTGTGATTGTGATAAGCATTTTTGATCCTTTGTGATTGGTAATTAGTAACGGGTAACTGGGAGTAGGAAATGAGTAATGAGTAATGAGATATTAAGGCAACTTCTTCTTACTCTTTACTCTTTACTTCTTACTCGATTTCTGCTTCCGCCCGCTGCATCAACGCGCGCATGTAGCCGATGGCGTAGGCGGGGCCGGCGCCTTTGGCGTAGTCGCCCGCGAACTTCGGCGTGTGATCGAGCGTGACGGTGTTGGTGTAGCCGATTTCGTAAAGAAGCTCCATAATCTGGTACATGTCCATGTAACCGTTGTCCAGGAAGGTTTCGAGGAAGTAAGGTAGTGGCGCACTGACGTTGCGGAAGTGGACGAGCAAGATGCGATTGTCGGCGTGAAACGTGCGGATGCCTTCCAGCAAGTCGCCGAACGCCGGGCCGCCTTCGAGCCAGCAGCCGGTGCAGAACTCCATCCCCAACGCGGGGCTACCGGCGACGGCAAAGGCGCGCTTGTACGTCTCGAAGCTGTGGATCAGACAGGGGATGCCGCCAAGTTTACCGGTTGCGGGCGGGTCGTTGGGATGCAGCGCCATCCGCACGCCCGCTTCTTCGGCCACGGGCATCATCTTCTCCACAAAGTAGGCGAAGTTGTCCCAGATTTCGTCCTCGGAGTATTCGCGCCCGTGGGTGAAGGGACGGCGAACCATCTCGTCCAAATCAACGCGACGGGTTTGGGCACCGCGAATCTCGCCCGGCGCGGAACTCCACACCTGCGTCGGCTCCCAGGTGAACGTGGTGATGTGGATGCCTGCTTCACCCAGGTTGTGGACGAATGCCTGGAACTGCGCGATCACCGCGTCGCGGCCCGGCAGCGCCAGGTGGATTTTGTCGGACTTGGCGATGTCGTAACTGCCAACGTTCCACAGGGTCAGACCCGCATCCTCCACCCGGCGGCGCAGGCCGGTGAGATAGGTTACGCTGCGCTGCTCCGGCCTGACCCACGTATAGACGCAGTCCACGCCCAACTGCCGGGCAAACAACAACTCGTCCGGCGTGGGATCATTGCTGATGCTGAGAGAAAGTTTCGGCCTGAGCATTTTTCACCTTACGCTTTCGGCAACCCGTATCCAAGCTCGCGCAAGGCGCGGCGAAAAGCGTGTTGGCTATCCATTGGAACGACCAGGTGGCGTTCTCCGGCGAGCATACACAACGCGCGCGTGCGGCTATCGTTGGCGATCAGTTGCGCCAGGAGTGTATCCTGCGCTTCGATCAACAGCGCCGGGCCACACTCTACCAGGCGCGTCGCGCGCTCCGCCGTCTCTGCGAAGAAAATTGCGATGTTATCGGGCAAAGCATGGCTACTTTTCGCTTCGAGGAATTTCTCGACATCCGACAGCTTGTGTCCCTGTTCGATAGCCTCGAATAGTTTGATCTGCTTGAGTTCCCAGACAAAGTCAGACTTCTGTTCGGCGATTTGTTCCAGGAACAGTGCGTCGGACGGGGTAAGCAACTCCGTGGCGACGATTTCCATATTCGGCAACACCTGGAGCACTGGCTTTTTTATGACCGGCGGCGGCGCGTAGTTTTCTGCAACGCCCAAACACCACGCGCCCAACCCGTTGATGCGGAAATACAACAAGCCATCGTAACGGCTCAAACAATCCAGATCATCCACACCCCACAGGTTTCTATAGTCAGGACGTGCTCCGCCAGGTTCGATGTAGGCCACGTCGATCAATCCCAACGTCGCCGCGTATTCCATCAAGAACGCCAGCATATAGCGCGCTTGCACGATATGCCATTCTCCAAAGCCGCTGTAACCGAGGCTGCCATAACCGGCCTCGCTGATGTAGAGCGTCCACAAATCCCGCGAAACTGCAAACGTCAGCTTTTCCGCACGCATAAAGCGGGAGAATTCATCGAAAGCGATCCACCGGTGGGGTGGACATCGCGCCAGAGCTTCCGCGATCACCGCGCGCCGGCCGGCCACCGCCGTCATCTGCCGTTTACCCTTGCCCGTTTGCCCTTTGATCGTATGTACTCGATTAAACTCGTCCAACAGTGTGGTCTTGAGCCAGCGTCCCCACGCTCTTTTGATGATCGTGTGCGGCGCAGCGGTCAATGCGCGCTTACCCGACGCCGTCAATTGCAGCTTGGTCCCTGCCAGTTCCGCCAGACCGGCCGCCTGGACGATAAGGGGCCAGGCAAATGCCTTGACGGGGCCAATTTTCTCGCTCCCCCAACTGTCCAAAGTCTCCTCAGGGTCGTAGAAGTCCCCGCCTTGTAACACCTCGGCAACGGCGCGCGCGCCGGCTGCGCTTACCCGGTTGGTCTTGGTGCTGACGCTGACCTTGCCCATATCGATCAAACGCAACACCGCCTGTAAATCCTGTTGGGCGGTGTGTTCCATCTCGCACAAGATCAACGGTACATCGACCGTCACTTTTTTGTGACTGTCATAGTCGAAGTAAGATTGTTGGACCGAGGAAACCGGCGACTCCACCGTCTTGATCCGGATCGCGCGCGGCATAGGCACAAATGCCCGAAGGCGTTGCTGCAAATCCACGGGGATTTTGCCATTGTGGATAAACAAACACAACAGCGATGCTTCTTTAATATCGCTCCATTGGCGGGTTCCCATATCCGGATCGCGCCCATATTTCGCGCGAAAACCGGCGGCATCGAACACACCGGATGACGAATCGAGCGTTTCGGAAATCGCCGCCTGTTCCAACGTATCCATCGCCTCCCAAAGTTGCCGCAGGCGGTTGGTATCTTCAAGCTGCCGTAAGATCAACGTGACCAGCTCTGCTTTGCGCGTCGGAATGTCGGCCTCGAGCACCTTTGCCAGCGCTTTGAGATTGGGGACGGTATAGTTTTCCAAAACATCTCTAAGAAGATCGGGGTTTGTATTTCTTCTGCCACGTCGCATTGAATTGCTCCTCGTACAAAACAAACCGCTAATCTACGCGAATCTTTTTTGCTTTATTTGCGGTTAGTATTTTTGTCGTTCCTTCATCCCAAGCAAACCCACGTCGCCTGTGACTCTGTACGCAGGCCGTGTTCTACCCACGGATCGATGACGATCAAGTCGCCGCTTTCAACGGAGTGCTCGATGCCGTCCAACGTCACCAGCGCCTCACCTTCGACGATGAACCACAGTTCTGGGACGGCGTGTTTGTGCGGTGCAAAGGGATTCTCCGGCGTCGTCTCGCGCGTGACGAAGTGGTGCACGACGATGTCGCGGTCGCCGAGTTCGTAGAGACGGCGACCGTTGACAACGGGAATGGCACTGGCTTTGAGGATCATATTTCAGTGAAACGCCGGGAACTCGCGGTACTCGCGCAGGTTGATCAGGTCGCCGGACTTGGCCCAGGGAACCGTGCCCAGTTCGGAGGGCAGTGCCCCTTGATCGTAGCACGCCTCGAACGTCTCTTGCAGTCCTTCAACCCAGGTCAGGCGGTCGTCCCGTTCGACATCCAGGCGAGTGCGCAATATCTCTTTCGGGAACTCGGCGATCTCCCACATCGACTCTTGCGCGCCGTTGGTACACATGACTTCGGGGATCGCGCCTTCGATGCTGCACGCGAGGGGTGTGCCGGTACGTACTGCATCTACCGCCTGCCACAGCTTGTTCTCGATCTGCCCATCATACGGGTTGCCGTAGTCCTTCACGCTGCCATCGCGGAAGTGCCCCAGTATCGAATCACTGTACGCCTGATAGATCACCTCTGCGTTCTCGAACTCGTAGCTGAAGATCGGGCCGATGTTATTCGGGACGGGATGCGCAGTGTAGAACAGGATTTCAGCCCCGGCCGCAGTGTGGCAGCGTATGGCGGCGGTATCGTAGTTCTCAATCGGGTTGGCGCGGTAGAGTTCGGCCTGGACATCAACGGGCCACGCGCTCGTCTCGCGCGTTTCGCCGAGGACGTAGAAGCAGTTGTGCAGATAGTGCGCCGTCGCGTTGTGGGCCGGGCTGTCGAGAATCCACGCGCCGTTGGGCGCTCTAAGCTTCGCCGCCCAGGAATTGCGATTGTAGTACGCATCACCACGCGGCCAGAACACCTTCGTCCGCAGCCGCAGTGGACGCCCCAGGACGCCGTCCAGCACATCGCGCTTGAGCGCTTGAATCGCCGGTGAGAACGACCACTGGTAGCCGATACCGACGAATTTCCCCGACGCTTCCCGAGCTTCGACCATCTTCCAGGCGTCCTGCACCGTCGCCGTGACGGGC